>Ga0210394_10000142_pt1 | contig 174227 bp, 158 predicted proteins | sample IncBWC12MmetaG_FD_160121 | JGI IMG/M metagenome (GOLD analysis project Ga0210394, IMG submission 160121) | Forest soil microbial communities from Barre Woods Harvard Forest LTER site, Petersham, Massachusetts, United States - Inc-BW-C-12-M | ecosystem: Environmental > Terrestrial > Soil >...
ATTGAGGTGGACCGAATATTCCACCATTTCTGAGCGAGGTTGCGAGGAAATGTCTGGAGATTGATCCCCAGCGCCGCTACCAATCGATGCGTGGGATAGCGGACGATCTGGAAGAGTGGAGCCAGGGTACCGGCAAAGTTCCCTGGACCTCGACAATAACCGGGTTTTTGCCTCGGACGTTTACCTGGAAAAAACACGGACTTCTGGCGGCGGTGGTCCTGGTACTTGTCGGGCTGGGAGGGATTGGCTTACGCGAACGCTTCGGCTCCAAGACGCAGCCCCAGCCTCAGGCGGGCGCTCCTGCGGTATCTCTGGCGATTCTGCCTTTCCGCAACTCTTCAGGCGACCAGAGCCTGGACTGGCTTGGAGGGAGCCTGGCTCAGATGCTGAGCACAGACGTAGGACAGTCAGCGTCCCTACGTGTAGTTACTCCAGAACGCATTACTCAAATCGTTCGCGATTTGCGCATCTCACCCGAAGCCTTGCTTGATCCTTCCACGGTCAAACGCCTCGCCGAGTTCAGCAGTGCCGACACCGTCGTATGGGGTCAATACGCAAAATTCGGGGACCAGATCCGCATCGATGCTACCGTGCAGGATTTCAAACACACACGCACTGCCAAGCTCACGGAGTCGGCTAGCGAAAAAGACGTGCTCACTGCTGTTGATCACCTGGCCGCCCAGATTCGCGACAATCTGGCGCTTTCTCGCAGCATTATCAAAGAGCTCCAGGGGCAATCCTTCAAGCCGTCAACCACCTCTCTTCCAGCCCTCCGCGACTATGATCAGGGCGTTCAGCTTGCCCGGCAAGGAAATTTCCTTGATGCGCAGAAGCAGTTTGAATCCGCCATCAAGGAAGATCCAAATTTCGCGCTCGCCTACTCGGAGTTGGCTGAAACCTATGCGCAGTTGGGCCAGGAAGACGATTCGGAACGGTTTTCGCAAAAGGCAGTCGGGTTAAGCGACAATCTGCCGGCAGCGGAGAAGTATCTGATTCTTGCGAAGCATGAAACCATTCTGAAAAGTTATCCCAAGGCGATTGAAGCCTACGAGAACCTGGCCAAGGTGTCCTCCGAGAACGCTGACATTCTTTTTGCCCTGGCAGAGCTGTACGAAAAGTCGAGTGTGTTCGACAAGGCGAAGGATGAATACTCCAGGGTCCTGACACTCGACCCCAAGCGAGTCGATGGACTGCTGGCAATGGGCCGCGTTGAGATTGAGAGTGGCAACGACCAGGGCGGACTGGAATATTTGACCCGCGCTCAGGGCATGGCTGTCGAGTTCGGCAACGATGAAGAGAAAGCTCAGATCCTTCAGGCCATGGGGATCGCTTACTCCGATCTGACAAAGTGGGAAGACGCTCTTCGCAGCTTCCAGGACTCCCTTGCCATCAAACGCCGTCTCGGCTTGAAGAAAGGCGTTGCTGATAGCCTTGAATCCATTGCCCAGGCAGAAGAGACCCTCGGAAAGCCCGACCAGGCACTGAAAGACTACACCAGCGCCCAGGAATCGTATCGTGAGATTGGTGACAAGGCGGACACAGCGCGGGTGCTAAACGATGTTGCCGACTTCTACAACCATCACAGCCAGTACGATAAGGCGCTCGGGCTGTACAAAGAATCGCTTCAGATCCAGGTTGACCTTGGGAACATGAGCGATCAGGGTCTCGTCCTCAATAGCATTGGCAACACTTATCTGTCCAAGGCTGATTACGAAGATGCGCGCACCTACTTCGAGCAAGCGCTGCAACTCCGCGAGAAGCTTAAGGTGCCCGGCGACATCGCGGATACGGTCCACAACCTGGCCGAGGCCTCGACCAAACTGGGCCAGTACGATCAGGCTCTTCAGCAATACTTGCGGGCCTTGGACCTTCGGCGAAGCGTCGGCGATAATCGCAGTGCCGCCATCGACTCCGCCAGCATGGGTACCCTGTTCGGCTACCAGGGACGTTATGGAGCGGCGCTCAGTTCAGAAGAGGATGCGCTCAAGACATTCCGTGAGACCAAGGAGAACGATTTCTGGCTGGCAGAGATTCTCGGCGATCACGGCAACGCGCTGGCCCAGGTCGGACGCAGCGAAGAGGCGCAGAAAAGCTTTGACGAGGCATTAACCGTCGCGCGCGGGCTCAAGAACCAGGCCCAGGTGGCGGCGATGCTGGGCTATGAAGCCGATAACCTCTTTTACCGCGGCGATTACAAGTCGGCCGCACCCTTATATGAACAGGCTCTCCAGGCAGCGTTGCATACCAGCGATGCGCAGCTCATTCTGCTGGCGAAGGTGAATCTTGCGAAGCTGGCTGTCAAGCAAGGACGTGCGAGTGCCACGGTGAGCCAGTTGCGCGAACTTTCCCAGCGAGCGGACGCCATGGGCCTGAAGTATCTATCCATTGAGTGTTCCGTTGCTTTAGGAGAAGCCCTTACCAATGCGAAAAATTATGCGCTGGCACAGCGCGAGCTCGAAGGCGCTGTTACTCGCAGCGAAAAACTCGGCCTGCGCGCGCTGCTCGCACGGAGCCATTTTCTGCTCGCGCGTACCCTCGAGCTGTCGGATCACGCGGCTGACGCTTCACCTCATTACGTTCAAGCGCGGCAAATTGCAGACAGCATTCGAAAAGAGGCAAAAGCTGACGGCATCATAAGCCGTAGCGACCTGAGCCCAATCTTCGCCCAGAAGACCCCGTAGCTGTCCACACCACGATGCCTGGCCGTGTTCCCGCCGGCCCCGTTCCCCCTCGGATGGTCGCTATAGCCAAACTTACTCGGCACAGGCGAGTCGCTGAAGTGCATCTTGGCGGGCACCGAGGCGGTAGCCTATCCTCACTGTCATGCCTGACAATCACAACACCCAGGCCGCTTGGAGTTACCACGACGCCACCAAGCACTCCTACGCCAGCGTCCGCGCCAACGCGCATTCTTTGGACTTCGTCAACCAACCCTTGCCCTTCAAGATCTACCCCGCGCTGGAGCCCTCGCGCTTGCCCGGTGAGATGCGCCAGACCGGAGTGGCTGCCCTTTCTGCTATCGCTGAAAGCGTCACCGCCCAGACCAGTGCCGAGCCGGACTTGAATGCGGTAGCCGAACTCCTGTACCTTTCCGCCGGCGTCACCCGGCACAGGAAGTATCCGGGTGGTGAGATCTACTTTCGCGCGGCGGCTTGCACTGGAGCGCTCTACGAGGTCGAGTTGTATCTGGTTTGCGGCGGTCTCGCCGGCCTTCAGGCTGGCGTCTATCACTTCGCTCCAGCTGAGTTCGGCCTGCGTCGGCTGCGTGCGGGAGATTATCGCAGTGTCCTCGAAGGGGCCACCGCCGGCGAACCCGCCATCGCTCACGCGCCGCTGACCATCATCTGCACCTGCACCTACTGGCGCAACGCCTGGAAATATCAGGCCCGCACTTATCGCCATTTCGGCTGGGACAATGGCACGTTACTCGCCAACCTGCTCGCCGTCGCTACCGCTTTGGGCCTGCGCGCCAGGATCGTGTGCGGATTTGTGGACGCAACGGTGAACCGCCTGCTGGATATCGATCCGGAGCGCGAGGTCGCCTTCTCGTTGGTGGCAATCGGTGACACCTCTAGGATTCTTTCGCAACCCGCTTCGCCTTCGCAAACCACTCCGCGAGTCTCGGCTGAACTCTTCGCTCTCGGCCTTGAAACTGTCCCGCTCTCCCGGCGCGAAATTGATTATCCACTCATGCGCGAAATGCACGCTGCGTCTTCGCTGTGCTCCTCCGAGGAAGTCGCGAAGTGGCGCGGTGGCTTACTGACCGGGTTTCCTCCACCTTCGGGACCCGTCGCTCCGCTCCAACCTTTATCTGACGCAGAAATGCCTCGCGATCCCATCGAGCAAGTCATTCTGCGGCGCGGTTCCAGCCGCAAGTTTGCTCGCATTCCGATCGGCCTAGCGCAACTCTCCACCATGCTTGACCGGGCTACGCGTGGCGTCCCCGCTGATTTTCTCGAGCCCATGGGATCGCAACTTAACTACCTCTACCTGATTGTCCACGCAGTGGAGGGCCTTGCTTCGGGAGCTTATGCTTTTCATCGCGACCGTGGACTGCTCGAGTGTCTGAAACAGGGTAATTTCCGCGACCAGGCTGGTTATCTCGGATTGGAGCAACAGTTGCCTGCCGACGCCGCCGTGGACATCTTTTTTCTGGCAGACTTGCTGCCGATTTTCGAACGCTTTGGCAATCGCGGGTATCGCGCCGTGCAGGTTGAAGCCGGCATCGTCGGCGGCAAGCTATATCTGGCCGCCTATGCTCAGGGCTTGGGTGCCACCGGCCTCACCTTCTACGACGACGAGGTGGCCCGTTTCTTCTCTCCTCATGCCGCAGGCAAGAGTGTGATTTTCCTGCTGGCGGCAGGCCACAGCGTCAAACCAAAGCCCTAAGAAATGCTGCCAACTCGGCGATCAAGTTTCGGAAAAATAGGGCTTTCTGCAGAGAAAGAGTATGATGGAACCAGTAATCGAAGAAGCCCGAAACACGCCCCTAACCGGGAAAAGCAGAAGTTCCACGAAGCAGTTGTACTGAACTCTTAACCTCGAAGACACCAGCACAAATTGCGCCTTCGCGATTGAGAAAATCGAGCGAGAGGTGTTCATGTGTGTCTCTGAGATCACCGGACATTTCAGTTCTCCGACCTGTGCAGGGGAATTCCGCGCGGCAACGCGATTTTGTTTATCCACCCTCCAATATTCGCAACATTAAGGAGTTAAACCATGTCCGGTATTAATGGCGACAAGTCCAGGTTCCACCGGCAGCGCAAGCAGAAGCTCGCCCGGCGGATCCGAAACCGCGAACTTTTGCAGACCCTGGCCGCTCAATCAAGGGCAGCCGCACCAGCTTCGAAACCGAAGGCGGTGTCCGCATGACCACGTCCATGGTTGGGTTGCCGCTTTCTCCACCGGCAGCCGGTCCGCTCAAGAGAAAGAAAGTTCTTTTGGTGGACACCTCTCCGGTCAGGCGCGAACTGCGCGCCGAGGTAATGAGAAAGCTCGGCATGGACGTGGATTGTGCCGCGGATATCGTTGAGGCGCGTTCCTGGTGGCGAGCCGACCTGTACAATCTGGTGCTCATTAATATGGAGAATGAGCTGGGCCACCGCGACAAGTTTTGCGAGTACATTAGCGGCGCCACGCCGCCCCAGAAGTTTGCGTTTCTGGTCGGGAAACCCGAGTACCTCGCTGCTTTGCCCAATGGGGATGACGCCTCTCCAGTTCAAGACGACTGCAGTGCAGCGCATGGCGGGCAAGCCAGAGGAACCCCGGCGGCTGAAATTGCTGGACCGCAACGCTGGGGCATCCTGGAAGCCTCGCGGCGAATCTCCGCCGTCCGCTCCAAATCCCACGCTCGTACCAGGGCCATACAGGAGAGACCTGCACCGCCGCGCGATCTTGAAGCACGGGACCTCGAGCGCACCACAGCCTGGTCTCAGATCCTGCCCGAACTACAAAAAGAGGAGATGCAATGAAAAACCTTTACGTTGGGAATCTACCCCACACCACAACTGAGGCCGAGTTGCGAACCGTTTTCCAGGCGCACGGAGACGTGGACAAGGTCAGCATCGTCACTGACCGCGAGACTGGCCGCGCCCGCGGTTTTGCATTTGTTGAAATGCCAAATGCTGCCGAAGCCGATAAGGCCGTCGCCGCCCTGAACGGAACCGAACTGGGCGGACGCGCGTTGAAAATCAATGAGGCCAAGCCCAAGGCCGAGCGTCCACGCAGCGGCGGAGGACAGCGGTTTGGCGGCGGGGGTGGAGGAGGGGGACGCGATGACTACCAGGGTCATGCGCGCCAGCCCCGCGAGCCGCGCTGGTAGGGTTTTCGATTCTGCGGAATCCGTCGAAGCAGCGTATTGCCAGCCGGTAATAATGCCATTAAAGACAGGGGGGATCGTGAATGCCAAGAGGCCGATCAACGTTTAACAAGCGTCAGAAGGAACAAGCCCGCCAGCAAAAACAGCGCGAAAAAACCGAGCGCCGGAACCAGCGCAAGCAAGAGAAGCCGGAAGGCAGCGTGGCCGAGATGGACGAAATGCGCGAGCTGCGCGAACACGCTGAAGCTCAGAGAGCGCTTTTCAACATCGGCGCCGACGACGCGAGTTCCGCAGACGCAGCGGACGACAACGAGGGAATCGGGCAGTAAAGAACCAGCAGAGAAAAAGAGTGTCATCCTGAGCGTAGGAGCCGCTTCGCGAAGCGAAGCGGCCACGGAGTCGAAGGACCCCGCGCTCCAAAACTTTGCCGGGTTTTTGGAGGGACAGGGCGGCGTTTTTCAGGAGCCTCCAGCACGCACTGGTGCTCTCCCCGCGTTTGCCTACACTTGCCGGCTAAGCTGCTCCATGACCTCCGCGGCGTCTCGCAGCTGCGCGATTGTTTTCTGCGGTAACCCTCGCACCACAGCGGCGAGGGCCTCCACTCGATGTCTGCGCCCTTCCTGCATGATGCGCCTCCCTTTTTCCGTCGCCTGAATCACCACCGCGCGGCGATCCCGCCTGTCGGTTTTTCTGCGTACTAGCTTCCCTCGCACCAAACCGGCCACAATCCGGCTCATGGTCGGCGCTTTGACCTGCTCCGCTTCGGCTAGTTCAGCCAGTGATTTTGGTCCGCCAAACACCAGCACCGATAAGGCTGACAACTGCGCCGGACCGATACCGATCTCACGGTCTCTAATCCGTAACCGGCGGAGCAGATGAATAGCCGCCGAGTGCAGCCGGTCGGCTGCCTCCAGGGCTTTGCGGTCGGAAGAGTTATTTCTGTCAGGGGCTTGCATTTATTAGTTAGCTATGCTAATTAAATAATACACTAAATTTCAGGTGAGGAGAAGCTGAAACCATGACAAACCCTGCCTCTTCCGGCGCCATCGCCATCACGCAAATCGGCCAGATCGCCATCAACGTGCGCGACACCAACCGCGCGGTCGAGTTCTACCGCGACATTCTAGGACTCAAATTTCTATTCGCCGCCGGACATCTGGCCTTCTTCGACTGCGGCGGCGTCCGCCTGATGTTAACCCCGCCCGAACGGCCCGAGTTCGATCACCCGGCGTCAATTCTGTATTTTAGGGTGGCAGACATTCAGTCGGCCCATGCGCGCCTGGTGGAAAGCAAGGTAAAAACCGAAAGCGACCCGCACGTCGTCGCCCGGATGCCCGACCATGACCTGTGGCTCGCCGACTTCCGCGACTCCGAGGGCAACCTCATGTGCCTGATGTCAGAAGTGAGGAGGTAGGGCGGCGGGGCACTCCTGAGTAGGTTACCTCGGAAAATAAAACGCCTCCGGCGCTGGCCGGTACACGCGAGCCATCCATAGGGGTCGCCGCAGGTTTCCTGGACCGGGCGCAGGCCGGCTCATTTGCAGCCAGCGGCGGTATTCTTCATGGGCGGCGTTGGTGTCCACGAAAACGTCGCCGTAGCGATCCTCGGCGCGAGCTTTGGTTACGGTAACTTTCTGGTGCCAGCAATGCTGCCCGCTGATGGGGTCGGGCTGCACCGGAAAAGTCAGGTTCTGATGCACCCCGGCGTCTTCCCAATGAATGCGCGATGAGTCCGGGTCGTTGCTGGCGAAAGGCTGAATGCCGTGTTTCTGGCGCAGCATCCACTTTCCCGGCTCGATCTGCTTCAAATCCACCAGTGCAGTGGACCAGCGTTCACCGCCGGAATCTTCCGCCAGACGCCAGCGCCCCAGATGGTGCGAACAGGCAATGATGCCGGGACGGATCGCTTCCGTAACCCAGACTTTATCCACGAAATAGCCGATCGCGGTTTGCACTCTCACCAGATCGCCGGTCGATACTCCCATGCGCGTGGCATCTTGACCATGAATCCATACCGGATTCTTGTGCGAAATTTCATACAGCCACTTGGCGTTGCCCGACCGGCTATGAATCAGCGTGGGCAGGCGAAAGGTCGGAAGCAGAAGCATCTCGCCCTTGGTGGCGTCAATATTTTCGCGATGCACATGGCTCTTGATGTAGCCGGGAATGGAATATTCCGGCCAGTGCCAGTCTTTCAGCGTTTTGGAATAAAACTCCAGCTTGCGCGACGGTGTGGGAAAGCCGGCGACGGCGCGGCCATCAATTTCAACTCCCACCGGCGCTCCGTTCTTCTGAACGACACGCGTCACCGGATCCACGCTGCTGCCCTGCAGTTCTTCCGGTTTAAGAGCCTTCTTGTGCGATTCGTAGATGTTATCTTCAACCAGAAAAGCTCCATACTTCCGCATGTAATCTAGCGGCGTCATCTTCTCTTTAGCGGCCGCCTGCGGAAGGCCGGGAACGCTATTCTCGAAAATCCACCGGTAGTACTCTTCGATGCGCAGCTTCTCGCCTGCACGGTACGGCGATTCAAAGTAGCGGCGAATGCCGAGCGATCCATCCGGATCCACTCGCCACGACAGCTCAATCCAGAACTCGTCTTCCTCCCAAACCTCGCCCAGGCCCGCCTCTATGTGCGCTTCGTAGGTCGAATTGAATTTCTTGCCTTGCTTTTCTAAAGCGACCCGCAGTACCGGCTGCCGAAAACCAATCCAACGCGCGGCCTGGGTCTCCTGGCTCATGATGTCGTGACGCTCCGAGGCATGGCCCATGGGCAAAACGTAGTCCGCGAACCACGCGGTTTCGCTCCAGGTCGGAGTAAGGCAGGCATGGCGTTCGACCTTGCTCTCATCGGTCAACGCCTCCATCCAGCTCATGCCATCCGGATTTGTCCATACAGGGTTGTACACACGCGTGAAATACAAGGCTAGCTTCCCCCGGCCTTCTTTCAGAAAGTGAGGCAGCAGAAAGCTCATCTCAAAAAATGCCAGAGGATACTCTCGCGCCCACATCATTTCGTTCCACGCGTTGGGAGCAGGCGGCATCAGGGGCGGCTGAGGAATAAATTTGTTCCAAGCGCTGGGAGAAGTTCCACCCGGCGTTCCTACCGCACCCACCAGAACTGCCAGCAACTCCAGCGCTCGCGCCACCTGCCATCCCCCCAGATTGCCCGCAGCGGCGTTTCGCCACACGTGCGTGCTTACAGCAGATCCGGCACGCCCAATTTCCCGGGCCACTTCCACCACTGTACGCGGGTCCACACCTGATTCCTGCGCCGCAAACTCTGGCGTGTACCTCGCATACTCCTGTTTAAGAATTTCCAAAAATGACTCGAACGTCTGCGGCTTGGCGGGATGCTCCTCGCGCAAATATTCTTCCCAATTCACCCACTGTCGCACGAATTCACGATTGGTCAGGTTTTCCGTGAGCAGCACGTGGCACATTGCCAGCAAGACGGCCGACTCACTCCCCGGCCAGGTTGAAAGCCAGTAATCAGCTTTCGACGCGGTATTCGACAGCCGCGTGTCAATGACACAAACTTTAGCTCCATCCATTTTGCCGTCAATGATCCGCTGCGCATGGGGATTGAAATAATGCCCCGCTTCAAGATGCGAACTCAAAAGAAGAATGAAGCGCGCGTTGGCGTGGTCGGGCGACGGACGGTCAAAGCCGTGCCAGAAGGCATATCCGGTGCGCGCTCCCGCCGAGCACACGTTGGTGTGGCTGTTGTGCCCGTCGATGCCCCAGGCATGAAGCACGCGCTGGTTGTAAATCAACTCATGCCCCGGTCGGCCCACGTGGTACATGATTTCGTTCTTCCGCCCTTCTTCGAGAGCAGAACGAATCCGCGCCGCCAGATCGTCCAGCACCGCATCCCAGCTCACCCGCTCCCACTTTCCTTCGCCGCGTTTGCCCGCCCGCCGCAACGGATACAAAATGCGCTCCGGATCGTTCACCTGATTGATGGTCGCCGGACCCTTGGCGCAGTTGCGCCCGCGGCTGCCCGGATGCGCAGGATTGCCCTCGAACTTCTGCACCCGCATCTTGTCTTTATCTATGTATGCAAGCAGCCCGCAGCCGGCTTCGCAATTGAAGCAAATCGTCGGGATCAGCGAATAATGCTTTTCGACTTTCCTCGGCCACTTCGCCGGATCGTATTCCGTCCAGTCATCCCAGCGGTCGGATGGCGGATAGCTGGCGAGTCCTCCTGTAGGCTCATCGAGGTCCAATGCTTGCGGATTTAGAGGAAGAGTATCTTTCATGAATTTCCGGCTAGCTCAGTGGGACCGATTGCCCCGCCTTCACCCATAGTTCTTCAAACCACCATAACCCGGCCAGCGCCAGTATCGCCGCCGCGAATTCAATCGCGCCCGGACTGGCGGAACTCAGCGCGACTGCGGCAAGAACAATAGGGGCAACCAACCCCACGGCAATTACCAGCCCCCAGAAGCGTGCGCTTAGTTTTCCTTTGGTCAGAGTCTGCGTGGCGATCCTCACATCTTCGCTGATATGCGGAAGCGCGACCTCACCCATGATCATCGCCAGGCTCGCCACAAGCGAGATCAAGAGGATTACGACAGCCGGCCGCATGATTTCCTGCGGTGCATCCATCAGAATTCCCGCGATCAAAAGCGTCGCCGCGCCAGCTGCCAATGCCTGAACCAACAAATGCCAGAGAAAAACCGGGCTTTGCCACAAGTCGCGGCCTTTCGCCTGCGCAAACAGAAATGCCGAATAGCACGCACTGGCAATTGCCAGAGCCGCACTCAACCATTGCAAAACGCTCGGGATGGAGCCGATAAAGATTCCCGCCAGCAACCACCCAAATCCGAGCGCTCCATAGGCAAGTAGAAAATATGTGCCGACAACCAGCCAGGAACGAAAATTGGGCTTGGTAATGAGATAGAAAAAACGGTCGGGACGCTTGAGATCAAATACAAGCAAGGCCGACGTTGCCGCTAACCCAAGCAGTGCCAGAGCCGGGCAAACAATGTTAAGAAGAGTCGAAGGCGTCCGGCCCGGCAGACTAAGCAGTATCGCCGCCACTAGCAACACTCCAGCCGAAACGGATTTTGTCCAGAGATAGGCGGCGATCTTCCAGCCCCACGGCGCGGGATGGGGCACGTCATAAACTTCGCGCGCCAACACCCCGGCGGGATCGCTTGTCGCGGCGGTCTGCTCCCCACGCCGATCCGCCCAGAAATATGTGTTCTCCCGGGAAAGCCGGGTCGGCTCGATCACATCGCCCTCAATCCCCACGTAAAACAGCTTGGGGTTGGTACCCTTCTGCGGCTTGCGCACGGAGACTTTCTTGTTCGCTACCACACGGGCAACATTGCTGCCAGGATTGTCCAGATCGCCCGCAAGGATGGCCTGCGTGGGGCACACGATCACGCACGCCGGTTCCAAGCTCACCTCGACGCGATGAGCGCAGAAGTTGCACTTGGCTGCCGTATTATTGTTCGGGTCAATGTAGAGAGCATCGTACGGGCAAGCCTGCATGCAGGCCTTGCAACCGATGCAGCGGGCGTTGTCGAAATCCACGATGCCGTCGGCGCGCCGGAACAACGCGCTCGTGGGACAAATCTCGGTGCATGGCGAATCGTCGCAATGGTTGCATCGCATCACCCCGAAGTGGCGTGAGGTGTGGGGGAATTCGCCTTTCTCGACATATTTCACCCAGGTGCGAAACACCCCCACGGGTACGGAATGTTCTTCTTTGCACGCAACAGTGCAGGCGTGACAGCCGATGCAACGATCCTGATCAATGACAAATCCGTATCGCATCTGTGAACCGTCACCCCGGATGGCGCAGTCTCGAATTGCGTGGCCTGTGACATCATAGCTTACCGTATTTTCTTGGAATACTCGCCGAGGCAGCGGGCGGAGGACGGCAAACTTTCTCTGTGCAGAAAACAGTTTCGGTAGCGGGCGGAGATGCTCAGGAGACGGTCATTCCTGTTTAGCCGGTTCTTCCGGCTTTTGGTCTTTGAGCTTGTCTTCCACCTTCTCCTCCGGTTCTTGCTTTTCCAGATATTGCACGATGACGGAAATGCGGCGATTGGAGGGATTCAAAGAATCATCTGTCTTTCGCAGCCTTTGATCGGCATAGCCCCGGACTTGCGATACCTGGTCGCTGCGCAGGCCTTTTTCCTGCATCAAGCGCCGCGCGGCATTCGCACGGTCGGTGGAGAGTTCCCAGTTCCCGTAGTCGCGACTGCCGGAGTAGGGCTTGGAGTCGGTGTGCCCTTCAAGCGAAACTTTGTTGGGAAGTTCTCCTAGTTCTTTCGCCAGCAAGCCTAACAGCTCCTTGCCCTTGTCATTGGGTTTGGAACTGCCGGAATCGAAAAAGGTTCCAGTTGCAGTCTCCAGCAATTCAATTCTCAAGCCTTCGGCGGTCACGGTCATTTCCACCTGATCTTTGAACTTGTCGAAGTCGTTCATCTGACGGACGGCTTTCTCCAATTCCTCCTTTAACCTGGGCATGTCTTCTTTCGTGAGCTGCAGGTTTTCGCCGGAGCTCACTTGGGTCGTGCCGGTTTTGGTTCCTGTGCCCGAGGGATCCTTAAAATATCCGGCAATGGCTTCTCGCACCGGTTTGCTGGTGTTGAGAAGCCAGAGCACGATGAACAGCGCCATCATGGCGGTAACGAAGTCGGCGTAGGCGACCTTCCAGGCGCCGCCGTGGTGGCCGCCGTGGCCGCCCTTCTTTTTAATAATGATGATTGGCCGGCTATTGTCCATGGCATTGCGCCTTTACGGTCAGGCTGAGGCGCCAGCTGCGGCGTCGGCTGCGGCGGGAGCCGCAGCGGCTTCTCCGCCGTGCTTGCACGCCTTCTCCGCTTCCGCAAATGAGGGTCGCACGTGTCCCGGGATGGCGCGGCGCGCGAATTCCACGGCCATGATAGGTGCTGTCCCTTTCAGGAATGCGACCATCACAACCCGAAGCACATGAAGGTAGGCTTGTTCATCATCGGCCAGCTTCGACATGTTGGAGGCGATCGGTCCCACCAGACCGTAGCACAGCAGAATTCCAAGAAATGTTCCCACCAGAGCGGCGGCAACTTTGTGTCCCACCTCCTCGGGAGGACCACCGATGGCTCCCATGGTGATGACCACGCCCAGTACGGCGGCGACAATGCCCAACCCAGGCAAGGAGTCTGCCATTGTGCTCAAGGATGCGATCGGTGTGCTGGCCTCGTGGTGGTGCACTTCCATATCAAGTTCCAAAAGCTGATCGAGATCAAAGGCTTCCACTCCGCTAATCGCCATGCGCATGGTGTCGCAAAAAAAATCGCGGACGTGGTGATCCTTCAGAAAGGCAGGATACTTGGCGAGAATCGGACTCTTAGAGGGATCCTCAACGTCCGCTTCCAGCGACATGAGTCCTTCGCGGCGAGCCTTGTTGAGAAGCTGATACATCATCTGCAAAGATTCCAGATAGCGCTGCTTGGTGAATTTCGATCCGCCCAGGATTCCGCTGATGCCCCCAACAATTTCCTTTAGAATATGCAGTGGGTTTGCAATCAGCACCGTTCCAATCGCAGCTCCTCCGATAATAATGAGCTCGGCCGGCTGGAGCAGAACCTTCAGATTGCCGTGTTCCATCAGGTACCCGGCAACCACCGCTCCGAAGACCACCACAATTCCTATAATGGCGAACATAGGCTCAACGCTCCGAACCTGCGCCAGCCGCCGCGGCGGCCGCGCCGCCAACCGGCTCCGCCGGAGCGGAGAGGCCAGATGGCTCGCTGACGGATTGCCGCGCGCGTTCCAGGAGCGAGTCGGCTGTGTCGCCTGGCTGGGCGGTGGCGTAGCCAACGGAAGTAGTCACCGACAACTGGTCTCCCCACCATCTCAGTCCCGCGCAACTGACCACCTTGCGAGTGCGTTGCCCCGCGCCCTCGACTTCCTGGCTGGCGCAGTTCATCAGGATCGCCAGGAATTGATGCTCCTCCCAGCGTCCTAGAAAATCGCTGGGGCGAAGAACATTCCGCATGGTTTGGGCTACTACGTGCAATATCGCATCACCCGCCTGGCGGCCATAGACGGCGCGGAATCGCTCAAGCTGATCCACTTGAATGAGCACGATGCCGAACGGAAGATGGTACTGGGCAAAGCGGGCGAGGTTTTCCTGCAAATGAAATTGAGTGAAGTTGTGGTTGGGGATCTCTGTGACTTCGTCCACGCAGCCGTAAGCCGCCAGGTTGTACTGGCGGCGGTCGCGATCCAGAGCCAGCTTTTGCGCGTCGAAGTTCTCCGCTATGCCAAGCAGCGCCCCATACTGATCGCGAATGGGCGCAATTTGCATGCGCACTGGAATTTGGTGGCCCTGCTTATGGCGCAACTGAATGCGGGCTTCCCTCGGTTTCCCATCGTGCATGCTTGCCGCGAATGGGCAGCTCGCCCCGCAGAGAATGCACCCTTGGTCGTTGCACTGCGCCAGGACGTTCTCGCGGCTGAGGCGGCCAACCACCTCGTGGCGCATGTAGCCGGTGATCTCTTCCGCTCCCTGGTTCCAAAAATGGATCCGCAGGTCTCTCCCTAACAGGCAAACTCCCGTGGGAAGACTGTCCAATACCACGTAAAAGATATCGGGATCCTGAAACTCTGGCATGCGAAGACCAAGAAATCCTACCTGCGATCATCGGCAGGACAGGAGTGCAGCTTCACAAGGTGCGCATGAAAACGATTTCCAGAAGAGAGGCGCGGAATCGGTGGATTCGATCATTCCACGAATAGTGAACTAGCGATGCCAGGTTTAGCCGCAACGCGGCGCAAGAATTCAGCCCACGGTGCAAGCCGTGAGTAGAAAGTGGACGAGAGCAGGCCCCAGCGGGGCGAAAGAGAACTTACGACAACAGACTCCGGGGACGGACCAGTTCTCGCGTGCGCTCTCATCCGCCGTTGCCCTTGCCCAGCTTAGACTGTCGATCCGAGGACAAATCGCGCAGAACCCGCTACTAGGCATGCTCGGCTCCTGCCGGCAAAACCGGGGAGGGCAAGCCGAGTCGCTGACGCTCGTCTCTAATTGGCTGCGGCCTTAACCGGACCGGGAGTCGTCCCGGGCCAGGCTTGGCTCAGAGCGGCGCGAACCGCCTCCAGGAATTCGGCATTATCTGCGGGTTTCTGGAAGAAGGCGGTAGCCCCTGCCTTCAGCATGCGCTCCTGGTTGGACTGCGGATCGCGCGCGGTCAAGACGATGACCGGGATTGTGGCTAGGGATGCGGCCTGCTGCAGCCGCTCCAGTACCACGTAGCCATCTCCGGCCGGCAACCCGATGTCAAGAATGATCAGGTCCGGGCGCTCTTTTTGGGCCATGGCTATGGCCGAAAAGCCATCCGTAGCGTAGGCGGTGTCGTAGTGATTGGCGCGCAAACGCAGGTTAAGACCACGCCTCAGGTCGGGATCATCGTCAACGATCAGAATCTTTGGCTTGTCCATGAAATCCTCTCTTGATTGGTTATGGCTTTCGCTTTTGGGGTTGATCTTTTGCATTTTCAATCGGCAGCACTGCTACTTGCCTGCAGGGGAGCCACTCTGCCGCAGGATGGCTATCACCATTTCGTTGATATCATCGGCAACTTTCTGTACCAGCTTCTCCAGCGAATCCTCCGATTGCACCGCCGGCAGTTGCACGGCTTTGGCCGAAACTCTAAAATCTGCCTTATTTTTGAGTTCCCGACAGCGCTCGAGCTGTTCCGAAATGCGTTTCCACAGTATGTTGGTCCCATTCTGGTCAGCGGAAGCCACGATCAAGAAGGTCTCCCCGCGCGCGCCGTTTCCCCAGATCGGCAAAACAATGTCCCGATCTGGGAATATGCACTGCCGCAACAGATCCAGGCACCGTTCCGTTATGTCCTTCCAGTTACCCACGCTGGGTGGGCTGAAGGGGATCAAGTCCACCGCAAACAACACCAGCGATTCCCGCAGGTGGCCGTTTTCCGTAATGATGGGGGACAGCAGCTTGGCCAGAGAAAACAAAGGTAAGGTAAAGGAAAAAACGCTGCCATGTCCGAGCTGGCTTTCCGCCCAGATGCGTCCGCCTTGCAATCTGACCAGTTCCTTGGCGATGTACAGCCCCAGGCCCAATCCTTTGCGGCTGTCGTCAATGGCGTTGGGATCCTGATAAAGCCGCTCGAAGATCAACGGCTTCGTCTGCGGACTGATACCGCGCCCGGTGTCGGAGACAGAAACATAAACAAACTCCGGGTCCGCCTCGAACAGACAGGCCCGAACGATGACCGACCCGTTCGGCGGCGTGAACTTGATGGCGTTGTCAATCAGGTTGATGAGCACCTGCAGCACGCGCTCGGGATCGGCGCTGACCAGGGGAATTCGACTGTCCACCGCCAGTTCCAGGCCGACTTTTTTCTCTTGGGCAGTAGCGCGCAGCATCGCGGTGCCCTGCCGGATCACATCTTCGATGGCCAGGCAGCGCGGTTCCACCCGCAGCTTGCCCGACTCTGCCCGGGTCGCCTCCAGCAGATCGGCAATCATAGCGCGCAACTGCTGGGCGCTTCTGAGGATGGTCTGCAGGTGTTCGCGCTGTTCCGGAGCAACCTTTCCCGCAATCCCATCGAGCAGAATGGTCACGAATTGATGAATCGCCGTCAGCGGAGTTCGCAGCTCGTGCGAAACGTGGGAGAGAAATTCGTCTTTGAACTGCAATTGCTGCTTTCGGCTCATGTCCAGCGAGGTCAGCAGCGACTGGCGCTCAATGGCGTAGCGCATGGCGCGCGCCAGTTGTTTGCTGTCGAAATCGCCCTTGACCAGATAGTCCTGCACGCCTTGGTGTACGGCCTTCGTCGCCAGTTCTTCATCGTCCTGGCCGGAGAGCACCACCACCGGAACGCCAGGAGCGCGACTCAGCACATTGCGAAAGGTTTCGGCGCCATGGCTGTCAGGAAGATTGAGGTCGAGCAGCACCACCGAAGGCCGTTCTTCGTTGATCGAAGCTAGGCCGTCGGAAAGTCGGTCCACGCACGCCACGTCCAAATCAGAATTCGCTTCGACCAGACGTAGCCTGACCAGGTCGGCGTCCCCAGGGTTGTCTTCGATCAAAAGAACATGCGTAGGCAGCTTGGTCATCTATTTTCCTCCTCGTGCGGCAGGTGCGCGCAACCAAACCAATAGTCGCCCATCGCGGCCACAGTCGCGAAAAACTCGTGCAGGTCTCCGGGTTTGCTTACATAACAATTGGCCCCCAGTTCGTAGCAGAACGCGATATCGCGCCGGGCCTGGGATGTGCTGAAGATGATGATGGGGGTGCTGCGCAACGCGGGATCGGCTTTCACTTCCGACAACACGCTGCGGCCATCCTTGCCCGGAAGGTTCAAGTCGAGAACAACCAGATCGGGAAGCAGGGCCCCCGCATGCTTGCCTTCGCGGTGCAGCATTTCCATTGCCTCGATGCCAGTGCTGGCAACTCGAATGTGGCTGGGACACCGGCTTCGCGCCAGCGCCTCGCGCGTCAAGTCCTGGTCGGCGGGGTTGTCGTCCACCAATAGAACCTCAGTCGGAGTTCTCATCGGCCTGATTCCTCACTCGGCTTGGATTCCCCGGGCAGCAAGGGCAGCGCTGGCAGCGTGAACTTGAAAGTGGACCCTTGGCCGGGAGCGGATTCCACCCAAATTTTGCCCCCGTGCCGCTCCACAATCTTTTTGCAGATCGAGAGGCCGATGCCATTGCCGGAGTACTCAGTTCGTGTGTGCAGGCGCTTGAAGATGACAAAAATCGCCGAGATATCCTCGGGCGCCAGGCCGATCCCGTTGTCGGCCACGGTGAACATCCAATCGTTGCCCTGTCTCTCGGCTGCAATGCGAACTACGGGTTTTTCTTCCCCATGAAACTTGATGGCGTTTCCGATAAGATTCTGGAACACTTGCACCAGTTGTGATCCGTCGGCGACAAGCTGCGGCAAAGATCCGCAGTCAACCACTGCGCCGCTTTCCCGAATAGCGGCAAACAACTGCGCCAGGGCCTGTTCCACGACTTTGGAACAGTCAGTGTTCTGCAAGTTGGGCTCGCCCCGGCCGGCGCGGGAAAACCTCAGCAGGTCCCGAATCAAGGTCTGCATGCGAGTGGCGCCATCCACGGCATACGCAATGTATTTGTCAGCTTGTTCGTCGAGCTTGCCGCGATATTTCTCGGCCAGCAATTGCGTGTAGGCCGCCACCATACGCAGGGGTTCCTGCAGGTCATGCGAGGCCACGTAAGCAAACTGCTCCAGTTCTTGGTTCGATCTGGCCAATTCATCGAGTTTTCTTCCCAGCTGCTCTTCCGCCTGGCGGCGCTGCCGTTGCACCGCCTGCTCGTGCAAGGCCCTGCGGATGGACACCGGAAGCCGTGCCAAGCCGTCTTTGAGCACATAGTCCGTTGCTCCCTGCTTGATGCAATCCACCGCCGTCACATCCCCCAGCGCGCCCGAAACCAGAATCAGCGGAATATCCAGTCCTTCGCTTCGCAAGATGTCCAACGCCTCTATGCCACGCCATTGCCCCAGGTTGTAATCGGCCAAAACCACGTCGGGAGGATTGGCCTTCACCCGCCGGCGAAACTCGCCTGCGCTCTGCGCTACTTCTCCCGTGACCTCGAACCCGCGGCGCAATTCCCGCAGCACAAGTTCGGCGTCCGCCGCGCTGTCCTCCACCAGCAGGACTCGCAACTTTCCTTTGCTCTCGGTCTCACGCGCCGGCATGACTCCAGAACTGCTCATGACGATGCCTGCCCCGCAGCTTTCCGCGCCCCATTCGCCGCAGGGCGCTCATTGATGAGCAGCCAATACAGCCCCACGGTCTTCACCGTTTCCTTGAACTGGGCGAAGTCCACCGGCTTCTGGATGTAGCTGTTCACTCCCAGGCTGTACCCCTCGACCAAATCCCGTTCTTCCTTGGATGAAGTCATGATGACCACCGGGATCGTCTTGGTTCGCGGATCGCCCTTAACCTGTTTCAGCACCTGCAAGCCGTCTACTTTGGGCAGTTTCAAGTCCAACAAAACCAGCTTCGGGGGGCGGTCGAATGACCGTTCATTGAACGCCCCGCGGCAAAAAAGAAAATCCAGCGCTTCCTCGCCGTCGCGGGCCACGAAAATGCTGTTTGCCAGGTGCTCCCGCCGCAAAGCGTGCAGCGCGAGATCCGCGTCATCCTGGTTGTCTTCCACCAGCAAAATATCCACTTCATCTGATTTCATGATTCAGCTCCTGCCTTTGCTGCGTTGATTTTCATTTCCGGTTGCTCTGCGGCGCCCAGCGTGAAGTAAAAAGCCGCTCCCTTTTCCAGTTCCGCCTCGGCCCAGATTTTGCCCCCATGTTTCTGAATAATGCGCTGTGCCGTAGCCAGACCGATACCCGTGCCTTCGAAGTCCTCCGCGCGATGCAGCCGCTGAAACACGCCGAACAGCTTGTCGGCATATTTCATGTTGAAGCCGACGCCGTTGTCCCGCACCATGAAGACCGTTTGCCCCGCTTCCTCTTTGTGGCTGATTTCGATGACCGCATGCTGGCGACGCCGGGTGAACTTCAGCGCATTGGCGATCAGGTTTTGAAGCACCTGCTTGATCAAAGTCGGGTCGCATTCCACAAACGGCAGTTCGCCCACGTTCCATTGCACCTCGCGGCCCTCCGTCTCAGGCTTCAGCATGGAAATAACCTCGGCCACCATCGTGTTCAATCCCGTGATCTGCCGCTGTAGCGCGTGCCGGCCCACCCGCGCCAACCCCAGCAGCTCATCCACCAGCCGGCCCATGTTGCTGGTTCCTTCCTGGATTCGGTGCAGATAATGCTGAGCCGTGGCATCGAGAGTCGGCCCGCATTCCTCCAGCAGAATGGCGGAAAAACCGCTGATGTGCCGCAGGGGAGCGCGCAGGTCGTGGGAAACCGAATAGGTGAAAGCCTCCAGCTCTTTATTGGCGGTTTCTAACTGCGCGGTGCGCTCGATTACCCTCTCTTCGAGTTCGTCATTGAGTTTGCGAATTTCCCGCTCGTCCGTTTTCCGTTGTGTAATGTCGCGGAACGCGACCACCCCCCCACAGAGAACGCCGTTCTTATCTCTCAGTGGACTGGCACTGGCCTCGATCCAGGCACCCTCCGCGAGCTCGGGGTTGCGCACAAACATCTCGGCGGTGTTTGTCTCTCCGTGAATGGCCCGTAGTAAGGGATTGCGCTCGGCCGGAAAGGGGGTTAACGTGTCGGGCAGATAGACGCCGTAATGTGCCGCCCATTCCTCGGGGGACAGGTTGGCCGCTCCGAGGCCAATAATTCTTTCCGCTGCCGGGTTCCAGATGACGAATTTTCCCCGCTCGTCGGTCGCAACCAAACCCTCCACCATGCTATTCAGGACGGACTGGAGCATGAGCGTCTGGGCCTCCAGGGCTTGGCGTGACCGGGCTAATTCCTCGGCTTGCCGGGACATCTCCTCCGCTTGTTCCGCAAGCCGCTCTTCGGCCTGCTTGCGCTCGGTGATATCAATGTTGGTCTCCAGGATGCGCACCGGCCGCCCCTGACTATTGCGATGCAGTACCCATGCACTGGAAACGACTATGGTCCTGCCGTCCCGCTTGCGGTGTATCAGCTCGCCTTCCCACATGCCCGTCCCGAAGAGCTTCTTCTCTATCGTCTCCAGCGGCTCGGGGAATTGTGTGTGGAAGAGATCGTGGGACAGGATGCCTATTGCCTCCTGGGTCTTGAAGCCATAAAGCTTTTCCGCACCCCGCGGCCAGAACACAACGCGGCTCTCCATATCGCGCACAAAAACCTGGGCCGAGTCCAGAATCTGGGCTTGTTCGCGCAGAGCCTCTTCAGCCCGCTTGCGCTCCGTGATGTCCGCGCGGATGGCTACGTACTGCCGTGGTTTGCCTTCCGAGCTCATGAACGGAACGATGGTGGTATCCACCCAATAGATCGAGCCGTCTTTAGCCCGGTTCTTGATCTCGTCGTGCCACACCTTGCCGTTGGCGATGGTGTGGTACATCTGCTGGAAAAATTCCTTCGGGTGGTGGCCGGAATTGAGGATGCGGTGATTCTGGCCAATCAGTTCCTCTCTGGAATATTTGCTGATGGCGCAGAACTTATCGTTGACGTAAGTGATCGTGCCCTGAACGTCGGTCATCGCCACGATGGCGTGCTGATCCAGGGCGAACTTCTGATCGGCCAGTTCTTTGAGCGCAGCCTCGCTGGTGGCAAGGCTGTTTTTCACGGCGGCCTCGGCCATCTTGCGTTCGGTGACGTCCCGCAGAATTACGGTGAACAGTTTCTTCCCGCCGGTCACGATCTGAGAGATGGAAGCCTCAATTTGAAATTCCTGCCCATCCGCCCGCACTGCCCAGAGTGCGTCCATCGTGCCCATAGCGCGATTGGTGACTCCGGTTTCGCCGAACTTCCGGATATGTCCCGCGTGAGCGGCGTGGAAACGCTGCGGAATGAAGCGAGTGATGGGCTGACCAAGGGCCTCCTGCGCTGAGCAGCGGAAGGTTTTCTCAGCCGTCCTGTTGAACAGTACAATGCGCTGCTGGCTATCAACCGTAATAATCGAGTCAGTCGCAGACTCGATAATGCCGGTCAGCCGGTTCTCGCTTTCCCGCAGCGCTTCTGCGGCCAGCATGCGCTCGGTGATGTCGGCCCGGATGGCAACGTACTGGCGCGGTTTGCCTTCGGGTCCCATGAACGGAACGACGGTCGTATCCACCCAGTAGATCGAACCATCCTTGGCGCGGTTTTTGATCTCGCCGTGCCAAACCTTCCCATTAGCGATGCTGTGGTACATCTCCTGGAAGAACTCTTTCGAGTGGTGGCCAGAATTGAGGATGCGATGATTCTGCCCGATCAGCTCCTCTTTGGAATACTTGCTGATGGCGCAGAACTTCTCGTTGACGTACGTGATCGTGCCCTGAACGTCAGTCACGGCCACAATGGCGTGCTGATCCAATGCGAATTTTTGATCGGCCAGTTCTTTGAGTGCCTGTTCGCTGGTGGCAAGGCTTTCCTTTAGAGCTTGCTCGGCCCGCCTGCGCTCGGTGATGTCGCGCGCAATTTTGGAAGCGCCGACGATCGCGCCGCTGCTGTCCCGGATCGGCGAAATCGTTGCAGAAACGTCAATCTTCTTGCCGTCCTTTCGCACCCGGACGGTTTCGAGATGGTCAACGCTCTCACCGCGCTTGATGCGGGCTAGAATGTCAGGCTCTTCCTTCACGCGCTCCGGCGGAAACAGCATTAGCATCGGTTTGCCCACGGCCTCCGCGGCTGAGTAACCGAACAACTTCCTTGCGCCCGAGTTCCACGAGCTGATAGTTCCGTTCAGATCTTTGCTGATAATCGCGTCATCGGATGACTCCACCACGGCCGCCAGCCGTTCACGCGCCTCTTCCGCCCGTTTGCGTTCGGTGATGTCGGCGCGAATCGCTATGTACTGGCGTGGTTTGCCATCTTCGTTGAGGAACGGGACAACGGTGGTATCCACCCAGTAGATCGAACCATCCTTGGCGCGGTTTCTGATCTCACCCCGCCAAACCTTCCCATTAGCGATGGTGTGGTACATCTGTTGGAAAAATTCTTTCGGGTGATAGCCGGAATTCAGGATGCGGTGATTCTGCCCGATCAGTTCGTCCTCGGAGTACTTGCTGATGGCGCAGAATTTTTCGTTCACGTACGTAATGGTGCCTTGAACGTCGGTCATCGCCACAATGGCATGTTGATCCAAAGCGAATTGCTGATCTGCCAGTTCCTTGAGCGCACCTTCGCTGGTGGCGAGGCTTTCCTTTAGGGCAAGCTCAGCCCGCCCTCGTTCCCGGATTTCCCCTTCCAGCTTGCGATTTACCTCCAGCAAGTGAGCCCGGCTGGGCAGCGAAATCACCTTTGGAACCAACGGTATGAGCATCGCTGCCGTCACCACCGACACCGCCGCCGTGACGGCTTTAATAACCCCTGCCAGCAGGTAGCTGCCGTGCCAGATGTTCCAGATTTCCATCAGGTGCGTAGTGCCACAGGCCAGGATGAAGGTCCCGAACATCCAGAAAATTCGGTTGAAGGGGAGGTCGCGATTCTTGCGGATGAAATAAACCAGGATAACCGGGATGCAGTAGTACGAGAGTGTGATCAGCCCGTCTGAGATAACGTGCAGCCACACGATTCCCGGATTCCACAGATAGCAGTATCCGTGAGGCATGAAATCAGGAGAAGTAAGGTGCTTGAAAAGCTCCAACTTAGCCTCGCGGTCGCCATTCCCTGTTACACATGATTCATCGGCCTCGCCAGTGGTCGCTTTAGGCATGGGATGTGTGGATTACGCCGCAAACGGCACTGGCCGTATGCCACCCGGACTCGCGAAACAGGACTTGTCCTTCCGAGCAAAATAAATTCGCCAAGCGCCCGCTCCGGATCGGCGTATAAAGCGCGCCCCGGCTCGTGCCGATATCCCCGCAGAGCGCCTTGCATGAAAACAAATGTGCTTCTGGTGGACGACAGCAAGCTCCTCAGAGCAGCAAACTCCCACCTTCTGGCCAAAGCGGGTTACGAAGTTTCGGTCGCGAGCGACGGCGAGGAAGGGCTGCGTCTGGCCTGTGAGAATCATCCCGATCTGATCCTGTTGGACATGTTGCTGCCCAAAATGGCGGGCCAGGACGTACTGCGCGCGCTCAAAGCCAATCCCGACACGGCTAAGATTCCCGTCGTTGTGGTCACCGGTCTATCCCAAAAAAATGAGGAAAAGCTAAGGAAGGAAGGCGCGGCCGCATTCCTGGAAAAGTCCGTGCTCGAACTCGACAAGCAAGGCACATCGCTAATCCAGCTTGTGGGTACCGTCCTTCGAGAGTCGGGCGAAGGTAACACTTGAGCCGGCTCATCCCCGTAAAGAACAACCCCAGATTGGCCGAAAGAGCTTATGGGGCGTGCTCCTTGCCAGAAAGACCGCTTGCGCGCTTCGCGCTCGGGAAAAACTCCATGGGTGTAAGGAAGAATCGCGCCAACACAATTACAGGCCTCATGTCGCGCCAAAGATTTGGCCTTCTAGCCCTTCTCCTGGTCGCGCCATGTTTTGCCCAGCAGTCCGACCTGGCCGACAAAAGCCTCGAAGAGTTGGGCAACATGCAGGTTTACAGCGCCTCAAAGCACATGCAAAGCGCCAGCGACGCTCCTTCCTCAGTCACTGTCATCACTGCTGACGAGATCCAAAAGTATGGTTACCGAAACCTGGGCGACATCCTGCGCAGTGTGCCGGGTTTCTATGTCACTTACGACCGCGATTACACCTTCGTCGGTGTGCGCGGATTTGGACGCTTGGGAGACTGGAACAGCCGGATTTTGGTGCTGATCGATGGCCATCGCATTAACAACAACGTTCTTGGCCAGGCCATGATGGGGAATGAGTTTCTGGTCGATGTGGACATGATCGAGCGGGTGGAGATTGTTCTCGGACCCAGTTCGTCTCTCTACGGCGCGAACGCTTTCTTCGCGGTCATCAACGTCATTACTCGTACCGCCCAGCAAGTCAAAAATTGGGAACTTTCCTTTCAAACTGGGAGTTTCGGCACCTACGAGGGCCGAGCCACCTATGGCCACCAGCTTCACGGCCTTGGCCTGCTCCTTTCAGGAAGCTTCTACGACAGCCAGGGGCAAACCTTGTTCTTTCCTCAATTCAACAGCCCCGCTACCAACAATGGCATCACCACCGGCACCGACTATGAATCGTACAAGCACATCCTGGCTACGCTTACATTTCACGGCTTCACTTTGGAGGGGTTGTTCAGCACCCGCGATAGAGGCGTACCGACTGCGTACTTCGGGGCAGTCTTCAACGATCCCGGCGATTTCAATATTGACAGCCATCAGTACGTGAATCTCGGCTACCAGCACGCTATCCGAAAATGGCAAATCGACGCCCACACCAGCTATGACCAGGCTCGCTTGCAAGGTCCCGTGCCAGAAGCACCAGTCACCGCCGGCGAGCCAGTCGTGCTGGACACCTTCTCTTTCCGGGGTAACTGGTGGACGGGAGAAATCAAAGTCAGCCGCGATCTGTTTGAGCGGAACCGGCTGACATTAGGGTCCGAGGTGAGAGACAACTTGCGCCAGGACCAGGGTGACTTGTTGGTCCCGCCCAAGCTGTTTAATCAGGAGCCGAACAGTTCCTTGATAACGGCTTTCTATGCCCAGGACGAATTCGGCATTACCAGCCGCCTGACACTCAGCGCGGGGGTGCGTTACGACCATTATTCCACCTTCGGAGGAACCACCAACCCGCGCCTGGCGCTGATCTACCATCCCGCCCAGAAAACCACGCTCAAGCTGCTATACGGCAAGGCCTTTAGCGCGCCTGACGTTTACGAGACGTCTCCCGACTTCGGAAGTTTTTACGACGACAGCCCCGAACTCAAACCCGAGCGCATTCAAAGTCTGGAAGCGCGGGTGGAACAGGGATTAGGACGATACTTCCAGCTTTCCAGCGGCGTGTATCGCAACCGCATCACCGACCTGATTTCGCTTGTGTCCAATTCTGCGGACGGAAATTTCCAATACCAGAATGTTGGCAGCGCACGAGCTACGGGGCTGGACATTGAGTTCAGTGGACGCGCAACCAACGGCTTGCAGGGCAAGGCTAGCTTCGACTACGTGAACGCCCGCGACGACAGTGACGGGCAAAAGGAGCTGGATAACTCCCCCCGCCATATGGCGAAGTTGAATTTAATTGTCCCGCTGATCCACCGGCAGTTGTTTGCTGGCGTTGAAGGGCAGTTCTTGGGGAGGCGCCTGACGCTTTTACAAGATTCGTTAAGCAGTTACCAGGTTTTCAACGTCACCCTCTTGGGACACGCCGTCGGAAACCATTTGGACGTAGCGGCCAGCTTGTACAACATCCTGGACAAGACTTATTTCGACCCTGGCCGACCCGAGGACCCGGAAGACGCAATTCAGCAGGACGGAAGGAATTTCCGGGTCAAGATCACCGCCAGATTTTGAAGCTCTTCCGTTTGGAAACGATGGTAGTTGTTTGAAGGAACGCCACATTGACCCGTGCCCACCAAGCATCGATGGTTCTTGAGGGGGATTCGCCTGCCGTGCTTCAGCGCGTCTTTGGGCCGCACAGGAAGGCGGTCCTGATCCGTGTCGTCCTATGTTTTCTCGCGGTGGTCGCGCAGGCCCAATCGGCCAGCGAATATCAAGTCAAAGCAGCCTTCCTGTTCAACTTCGCCCGATTCGTGGAGTGGCCGGCCGATGCCTTTCCGAGCGCTGATTCTCCCCTGCAGATCTGCATCCTTGGGCAAGACCCCTTCGGCCGTGATTTCGAGCAAATGATCGAAGACAAGACGGTGAGCGGCCACCGCATTGAGATCGCTCATCCCGAAGGCGTACCCCAGGCCCGCGCCTGCCAGGTCTTGTTCATTGCTTTGCCTGACAAGCAGCAAGTACTGCAGACCCTGCAGGGTCTCAAAGGAGCCAGCGTTCTCACCGTCGGCGACGTGCCCGGCTTCGCCAAAATGGGGGGCATCATCAACTTTGTGCTCGACGACAACCGGGTACGTTTCGAGATCAATCAAAAAGCCGCCGAGCTGGCGCACTTGAAGTTGAGCGCGCGGCTGCTGACCGTGGCCAAGCTGGTTTTGACAGAGTAAGGACTCAGGGAATTCGATGCCTTTGCTGCGCGACATGTCCATAGGGCGGAAGATCACCCTCATCATCTTGACCACCAGCTTCACAAAATTGTTGCTGGTTTGCGTGGCGCTTGCGGTCTATGACGTGCGTTCCCTCCGCCAGACGATGGGAAGCGATCTTGCCACCCTGGCCGACGTGATCGCCGGCAACAGCACTGCGGCTCTCACATTTCATGACGCCCGGGCGGCCCAGGATGTTTTGTCGGCGTTGCGGGCCCAACCTCACATCACCGTCGCGTGCATCTACTCGGAGGATGGCAAGCCTTTCGCTACCTACTCGCGTGATTCCCATAGTAAGCATCCTGCTCCGCCATCTCCGCGCCCCTACGGCACCTATCTCAGCGATGATCGCATGACCGAGTTTCGCCCGATTCGTCTGGCAGGAGATGCCATCGGCGTCGTCTATTTGCAATCTGATCTTGAGGAAATGCGCACCCGAATACGCGGCTACGGGATAGTTCTCGGGCTGGTCCTGCTGACTTCAACCTTCGTGGCTTTCTTGCTGGCTTTGCAACTGCAAAAATTGGTGTCCCACCCCATCCTCGATCTGGCAAAGGCCGCCAAAAAAGTTTCCAGCGATAGGAACTACGCTCTCCGCCTCCCGGTAACCAGCGGAGATGAAATTGGCCAACTGGTCACTGGCTTCAACGACATGCTGGCCCAGATCGAGCAAAGGGACGAAGAGTTGCAGCGTCATCGCGACAACCTGGAGGACGAGGTGGCCAGGCGCACCGCCGAATTGCAGGCCTTGAACGTGCATTACGCCTCCGCAAAAGACGCCGCCGAAGCCGCCAACCGTGCCAAGAGCGAGTTCCTCGCCAACATGAGCCACGAAATTCGCACCCCGATCAACGGCATCATGGGGATGACCGAGTTGGCGCTGGACACCGAACTGACCAAGGAACAGCGCGACTACCTGCTCATGGTCAAGTTTTCCGGAGAGTCGCTGCTCAGCGTCATTAACGACATTCTGGATTTTTCCAAGGTGGAAGCAGGGAAGCTGGAGCTGGAGAACATCGATTTCAATCTCTGCGACTGCGTTGGAGAAACGGTTCGAACTCTTGCCCTGCGGGCTCACCAGAAAGGACTGGAGCTGGCCTACGACGTGGCCCCTGATGTCCCCGCACAGTTGGCTGGCGATCCCGGGAGGCTGCGCCAGATTCTGGTGAACTTGGTGGGCAACGCCATCAAATTCACCGAGCGGGGAGAGGTTTTGGTCACCATAGAAACAGTCTCCCAGGACGAACGAGTCGTGGAGCTGCACTTTAAGGTCAAGGACACCGGGATCGGTATTCCTCCGGAGAAGCACGATCTCCTGTTTAAGGCGTTCACGCAAGCCGACAGCAGCACCACCCGCAAGTACGGAGGTACAGGACTCGGACTGGCAATTTCGTCACGCCTGGTGAAGCTGATGGGAGGAGATACTTGGCTGGAGAGCGCCGTCGGCGCCGGGAGCACGTTTCACTTCATCACCCGCATGGCACGGGCGAAGAGTGCAGAGCCTCCAAATCCGTTGTTGGCCGCCGAGTTGCGCGGAGTCTCGGTTTTGGTGGTGGACGACAACGAAACCAATCGGCGCATTCTCTGCGGGATGACTCGCGGCTGGGGAATGAAACCCGTGGAAGTGGACGGCGGTCAGAAGGCTCTAACCATGCTGGCCGCTGCCGACGCCGGAGGTGATCCTTTCCGCGTCATCCTTACCGATGTGTACATGCCAAACATGAGCGGATTCGAACTGGCGGAAAACATCCAGCGCAACTTCGGGCCGGGCCGGGCGGCGGTTTTGGTTCTGACCTCTGCCGGGCAGCCCGGGGATGCAGCTCGTTGCCGCGAATTGGGAATTTCCGCTTATCTGCTCAAGCCTGTCCTGAAGGCCGATCTGCTTGGCGCCATCCTCGCGGCGCTGGGGAGCCGTCAATCGGCAGGTGCGCCTCTGGTCACCCGGCACAGCTTGCGTGAGGCTTCGCGCAAACTCAGAATTCTGGTGGCGGAGGACAATGCAGTGAACCAGAAGGTCATTCTTCGCGTGCTGGAAAAGATGGGCCACTCTGCGGTTTTGGCGCAGACCGGCAAAGAGGCGGTCGCGATGGCGCGCGCCGGCAATCTTGACCTCGTGTTTATGGACGTGCAAATGCCAGAGATGGACGGTCTGGCAGCCACAGCGGCGATTCGCGAGCACGAGAAAAACAGCGGCACTCACTTGCCGATCTTCGCCATGACGGCGCACGCCATGAAGGGCGATCGCGAACGCTGCCTGCAAGCCGGCATGGACGGTTACATCACCAAGCCTGTGCGCTTCAGCGACATTGAGCAGACCCTGCAAAGTCTGGCGGAGCCCCAGCCGCCAGCTCAGGAGCGGCCTTTGCCCAGGCCCGGCTCGTGGAACAAGGCTGAAGCCCTCGACCGCATCGGTGGCGATGAGGAGTTGCTTCGCGATCTCTGCCGGATTTTTCTGGAAGAATCCCCCCGCCTGCTCGAAAAATTGCGCCAGGCCATCGGTGAGGGCGACGCAGAAGCCGTGATGCAGGCAGCGCACAGCCTGAAGGGAGAAGTGGGCTACCTCGGCGCAAGCAACGCCGCACAGGCAGCCCGTCAGCTCGAGGAGATCGGACGCCTGAAGGACCTGTCGCAGGCCCCGAAGATACTCTCTGTTCTAGAGCGGGAATTGGCCGGTCTATATCTGTCCCTCAAGGATCTGGCCGGAGTCGCCCAGTGAAAACCGAGTTGGAACTCAGCGGCCCAAACCCCGGTCCCAGGCCTCCGCTGGACTCGGTGTTGATTGCGGAGGACGATCCGATCTTCCGCCACATCCTGCAAAGCTGGTTGCAGCGCTGGAATTACCGGGTTACCGCCGTGGGCAATGGGCTCGATGCCTGGCATGCACTGCAAGCAAAAGACGCTCCCAAGATGGCCGTGCTCGATTGGATCATGCCGGGGATGGACGGGATCGAGCTGTGCCGGAAGATCCGCCATGCGCAGGGCCCCTATCGCTATCTTCTTCTGCTCACCGCTAAAGACAATAAGCAGGATGTGGTTGCGGGCCTGGAAGCGGGGGCAGACGACTATCTGACCAAGCCCTTCGATGTGGATGAACTGCGCGCCCGCGTTCGTGCCGGCAAGCGCATCCTGGATCTGCAGGACGCCTTGCTTCACGCCCATGATGCCTTGCAGTTTGAGGCGGCGCATGACCCCCTCACCTCGCTATGGAACCGCGGCGCAATCATGGATGCGCTGAAAAGAGAGCTGCAGCGCCAGCAGCGCAGCAAAGAGCCGCTGGGCATCATGATGGCCGACCTCGATCATTTCAAGAAGATCAACGACTCCCACGGACATCTCGTGGGCGATGAGGTGCTCCGGGAGGCCGCCCGCCGGCTCGCTGCTGCGGTCCGAAGTTACGATGCTGTGGGCCGTTATGGGGGTGAAGAATTCCTCATCCTCATGCCCGGTTGTGATCGCACCCATCTCCCCGTGCTCGGCGAACGATTGCGTCAGTCTCTGGCGGATCGGCCAATCCCGACCGCCGAAGGGGAGATTCCAGTGACCCTCAGCATTGGTGCGGTGTGCGTGTCCCCTGGGCCGTCGCCCCACAGCTACGATGATTTCCTGCGCGTTGCCGACACCGCCCTCTACTCCGCCAAAGCCAACGGCAGAAACCGCGTCCAAATCGCGCTCGCAGCTAAGGCTGCTGCTCAGGGAAGCGGTTAGCGCCACAAAACTGGCGTGAATCGTTACAATCCCGAGTCAATTCTGGTGGAATTTCCCCTAGCACGTTCGTGGGTAACGCTGGCACGGAAGTGCCATTTGCAAAAAAACAGGCAGGATTTACTTTTGCAAGTGAGCAGTTCTGGGGGAGGGCTGCCCGGGCGTCCAGTGACTCGAAAGAGTCGGGACGCCCGTTTAATTTTTGTCCCCAAAATTCGTGTAGTACTACCGTGGAGGAGCGGCGCTTCAGCGCCGCGTATAGCCCTCAAAAAATCACTACGGGCTTTTTAGCCCCGGCGGTCGCTTTCCTTCCAATGCAGCTCTCGTACGATGGATAAATCATTCATCAAGCCAAACCTAATATGTCGAGATAGTGAAGTTAACGGTGATGCGAGCCTCCGTCTCGACCGGCTGGCCGTTCTGCAGATAAGGTTTGAAGCGCCATTGCTTCACCGCCTGCCGCGCGGCGGCCGAAAGGATGTCTGGACCGCTGACCACGCGCAGATCCTGAATGTTGCCGGTCTTGCCGATCAGGGCCTGGAGCACTACTGCGCCCTGCACTTTCATTTGTTTGGCCAGAAGAGGATAGCTGGGCTCTACCGGACTCGAAACCACATCGGCAGTTCCCGGTGAAAGCGTGACCCGCTCCGCGGAATTCTTCACCCCACTGCCGGCGGAGCCTCGATCTGAGGGCAGGGAATCCTCCTGCATGTCAACCTTTACCGAGTTGTTGCCAGCCTGAACAGCACGATGCTTTCCGCCCGCTACCACTTCAATCTCAAGCGGCGGGAGCACAGCGCGATTAGCAGTGATGGTCGGCGAAGCTGCCGCAGGGCTTGCCTCGATAGCGGGTGCGGCGTGCGATGGTCGCTTGGATGAGCGCACGGAAACGGCAGCGGGTTTCGCGCCCTTCTCTGGAATGCTGCGCGCCGCGACCGTTGCCGGGACCGAAGCGCTCGGTGCAACGGTTTCCGATTCCGCGCTTTGGGGCGGGAACCAGAACTGCCAGTCTTTGATCAGAACCACGATCAAAGCCACCAGCAACAGGGCCAGAGCCGCCAGCATGCGGCGGCGCTGCTTCTGTTCAGAGTACGACTCCAGTGAAGCGGCATCCAGCTCAACCGCGCGCTTCCCCTGCAACATGGGCATAGTATTCCGCTCCTGCCCGGGGGGATCGGGTCCAGCGCTCCTAGTATGCCTCGAAATGCCCGGCAAAACCAGAGTTTCTTGCAGATTCGCATCACCCATAAGCGCCGCTCCCCGCCATCTGCCACCTGCTTTACAATCCTCCTGTGCCTTTCTTTCGCCATCTTCGAGTCACCCTGGAGATGATCAAGTGGCAGCACTCAATCTTCGTGCTACCCTTCGCCCTGTGCGGCGCCATGCTGGCAGCAAATGGGCTCCCTGACGGGCATGCGCTGGCCTGGATCATCGTGGCCATGGTAGCCGCTCGCTCCGCCGCCATGGCTTTCAACCGGCTGGCAGACGCCAGGATTGACGCCTCCAACCCTCGAACGCAGACCCGCGCCCTTCCCGCGGGCGCCCTCACCCCGGGTTTCGTCGCCACGTTTGTCGTTGTTTCCTGCGCAGTCTTTGTTTTCGCCGCATCCCAGCTCAATCGGCTGTCGTTGCTTCTTTCGCCGATTGCTCTGGGCGTCATCCTCCTCTACTCCTACACCAAGCGTTTCACCCGCTGGTCTCATCTGCTTCTCGGTTTCGCCATGGGGATCGCGCCCACCGCGGCCTGGATCGCAGTACGAGGTTCGCTCGACCTCCGCATCCTTCTCCTGACCGCCGCAGTCACCTTCTGGGGCGGAGGCTTCGACATCCTGTACTCCTGCCAGGACTACGACTTCGATCGTCAATCAGGCCTGCATTCCATCCCGAGATATTCCGGCATCGCCAAGTCTCTGTGGATCGCTCGCCTCTTTCATTGCCTGATGCTGCTTTTGCTCATTGCTCTGGTCGCGGCTTTCGGCCTAGGAAAGCTGGCAATGGCGGGAGTCGCCGCAGTCGCGCTTTTACTGGCCTATGAACATTCCCTGGTTTCCGCCGACGATCTCAGCAAACTCAACGCCGCCTTCTTCACCATGAACGGAGTGATCTCGGTCGTGTTTCTCGTATTCATCGCGGGAGATCTCCTGCTGAGACGCTGACCGCGTCGCTCACAGGTGGCGAGTCTGCTGAATATGACAATCGAATCCACTCGAATCACTTTCTCAGTGTGTGCGCACTGCCTGCCCCACTAGCAGCAGTAGTCCCGCAGCGCACAGCCACGCAAACCAATCCCCGAATCGCGAATAGACGGTCCGCACTCCCTTTGTTGGCACGTCTGAAATCATGTCGTAGTCCGAGGTTTGGTAATGATCCATGGCCGCCAGCCGCCGGCCTTGGTAGTCAAATGTGGCTGACAATCCTTTACTGGTATGACGAATCAGATTGACGCCTTGTTCAATCGCGCGAAAGCTCGTCATTTGGGTGTGCCACGGATCAATCGCCCGCCAATCATTGGACGGGTCCAGTACCACATCCGCGCCCAACGCTCCCGCCTGCGCGAGAAGTTGGGGAAAATCGGCGTCGAAACAAATGATCGAGCTCAGCCGTCCGTATGGCGTGTCAATCTCGCGGAGCTTGCCATCGCCCGGTATCTGCATCGCCGCTTCGGGGCCGGGTACGGGGTGTGACTTGTTATATTCCCATGCGATTTGGCCGTCCGGTTTGATCAGCACAAGTTTGTTTTCCAGAGAAGGGGTTTGTCTGCGATGCCATGTGCCCAGAGCCATGCCGAGATAGATCTGATATTTTGCCGCCAGCTCCCGTCCCCGGGCGATCAGAGCCGGCTCGTCTTCCTTCAGAACTAGCGCGTTCCCTTCACCCCAAAAAACGATCTTTGCGCCGCCTTGGGCTTCGCGTTCCGCCCGAGCCAGAAGGTTGTCGCCGGTGGCTCTAATTTCAGCTCGAATCTGTTCCACTTCGGCGTCCGTGGCTTTGTGGTCAATCAAGTGTTGCCAAGCCGCATCGCTCGCTTCCGGGGGGGCCTTGATCTTTGAGATCGAGGCCACACGAACTGTTGGCGATGACGGCGGAAACATCGCCATGCGAACGCCGCCGAGAAGAACTACGGCTGCAATGGTTCCGGCGCAGAGCCAGCCTGCCGCGCGCGCAGGTCTGGAGTCGATCCCGTCTTCCCACAACCAATTGCAAACGGCGGCGAACCAGCCAATCAAGAACGTAATACCCCACATTCCGGCCACAGACAGAATCTGCAGCAGGGGTAGATTTCCATACTGTGAATAGGCAACCGCTCCCCAACTTGCGTATGGTCCATAGCTCAACAGATACTCCGTTACCACCCACGCAGTTGGAAAGACCAGAGTTGCCGGCAGACCCGTCAGACGATGCGCTACGAACCGATCCACGAAATACGGGACGACCAGCGGGATTCCCCACACAGCAAGAAAAATGTAGTACGCCACGCCGGGGATGGGGACCATGCCGCGAAAATAGAAAGCCATGGTAGCGATCAGCACTCCGTAAGCCGCCAGGAGCCCAACCCACCCACGTTGTCTGCGCACAAATCGCAGCAGGAATACAGGTGCCAGCCACGCGGCGAGCGGAATGTTGTTGGCTCCATTGGAAACCAACAGCAGCACAGCCGCTACAGCCAGCCAGAGCCAGGTTCGCGGTATGGAAGGTTTGCGCTGATCTATCGGGTGAGGAGGTTCTTGCGTATGCGGTTCCTTATGTGCGATTGCTGTCTGCATAGTGTGCTCCCGCTTCTGTCATTTCGCCCGGCGCTGCTGTCAGGCTGTCCACGGCGTTGTTGATGACCTGCTCGATCACTTGCTTTTTCCCCGCCCAGGGGAAGGTGGGCCTTTGGATGAGCAACGACGTGATCCCGTGGATCGCCGCCCACAACGCCTGGCTGGCGGTCTCGATATCCACCGGGCGAAAGCGTCGCTCGTTCACGCAACGTCCCACCATATACCGCATCGCGCCGAAGGCCGGATGCACGCGGTACGGGCGCTTCAGCACCGGCGGTCGCAGCAGAAACGCAAAGCGGTAGTCGTTTGGATTACGCAGCCCGAATTCCACGTACGCCCGCATGCCCTTCTTAAGCGCTTCGGTGGGGTCTTCCTCAGCGTCGCCGTTTTTGATTCGGTTCAACGCCTCCTGCAGCCGCTCAAAACTTTCCTCCACCAGGGTCTCGAACAACTCCTCCTTGTTCTTGAAGTGGAGGTAGATGCTGCCCGGTGAGTACTCAATGTTTTTCGCCAGCTTGCGCATGGAGAAACTTTCGTATCCCTCGTGCGCGAAAATCTCCCGGGCCGCATCGAGAACGACCCTGCGGAGTTCCTGCCTGTGCTGCTCGCGTCGGACAGTGGCATTCATAGATCGTTCGTGATAAACAACGTTCATTGTACTGAACACCGTTCATATTGTCAAGTACAAGAATCTTAGTTGTTCGGCGTCGGTGCCGGCGACTCAATGGTGCAGGAATCTCTAACCGAATCCTGCGAGCATCTGGGGGCAGAGAGTTCAACACGTTTCCGCTTCTCCACATCACCTGCCGCTATGACTTCGCGTATGTTCCTGAGGTATGATCGAAACGATGGCGCACGTTCACCGGTTCCAGACCGACGATGTCCGGCTGCATCCAATAGCCGACAAAGTCCTTGCCTGTGAGCGGCTAACTGCCGCCGACGCCCTCACCCTTTACCGCACCGCCGACATTCTCGCCGCCGGTTGGCTGGCGAACCACGTCCGCGAGCGCATGCACGGCGACAAGACTTACTTCAACGTCAATCGCCATATCAATCCCACCAACGTTTGCGTCGCCGCCTGCCGCCTGTGTGCTTTCGGACGCAAAAAAGATACCCCCGGCGCTTACACCATGGCGCTGGAAGAAGCCTTCGAAACCGCCGCTTCGGGCTACTCCGAGGCCGTAACCGAGTTTCACATTGTCGGCGGACTTCACCCTGATCTCCCGTTCCAGTATTTTCTCGACTTGATTTCCGGCTTGAAACAGCGTTTTCCCCAAGTTCATCTGAAAGCCTTCACCATGGTCGAGGTTGCGTATCTTTCGAAGCGCGCCAAGCTCTCGACGGCCGAGACACTCCAACAGCTAAAGAACGCGGGTGTAGATTCGCTCCCCGGCGGCGGTGCCGAGATTTTCGCCGACCGCGTGCGCCACATCATTTGCGATCACAAAATTGATGGCGACCAATGGCTCGAGACCGCCAAACTCGCCCACAAGATCGGCCTGAAGTCGAATGCGACCATGCTCTACGGCCACGTCGAAAATGACGAAGATCGAGTGGATCATCTGCTCAAGCTGCGCGAATTACAAGATCAAACCGGAGGCTTCCAGACGTTCATTCCTCTGGCATTTCATCCCGACAATACTCCGCTGCAGCACCTGCCGAAAACCACCGGCATGATGGATATCAGGCAGATTGCCGTCAGCCGCTTGGTGCTCGACAACTTCCCGCACATCAAGTCGTACTGGCAGATGATGACGCCCAAAATCGCCCAGATTTCTCTGCGCTTCGGTGCCGACGACATGGACGGCACCGTGATCGAAGAAAAAATCTACCACGACGCCGGGGCCACCACCCCGCAAGGCATGCGCCGCGAGGAGTTGATGCGTCTCATCCGCGAAGCAGGACGTGAGCCCATCGAGCGTGACACCCTCTACCGGCCCGTCACCAGGACAGAGACGTCGGTTACGGTGACGGTTTAGCAAGGGTTGCATGGCCAGGGGAACGCGATCCCGTTCACGAGCGGGTCGAGACTTGCGGCGGAGAGCCCGGCCAATAGCGCAGGTAATGGGACGCTTTCTGATGAAGAAATCCGCTCAGAAGAACTGAAATAATTTTCATTTAATGTGCAGCCCCTCTGGTTACCAAAACCTCGCCGGAAGCCCCAATACCGCATAATCACGTACCCAAATGGTGTCCGAATTGCTAAATTAGAAGGTTTACATGCGCCTTGTCGTCAAAGTCGGCACCAGCCTGATCGCTCCCGGTGGACGCATTGACACCACCCGCATGCGCTCGCTGGTGGACCAGCTGGCCCTGACCAGCCACGAGTACCTGATCGTCTCCTCGGGAGCCATCGCTTCCGGCATGTCGAACCTGGGGTTGGCGGACAAGCCCGCGGACGTGCCCCGGATGCAAGCCTGCGCCGCCGTCGGCCAAAGCCTGCTCATGCACACCTACGAGCAGCTTTTCTTCGGCAAGAAGGTAGTGGCGCAGTTGCTGCTTTCGAGCGACGACTTCACTTCTTCTCTCCGTTACAAGAATCTTCAGAATGCGCTGCATGAACTGCTGAAGCTTGGCGTGGTTCCCATTGTGAATGAGAACGACAGCGTTTCAGTGCGGGAGTTGGTCGGCGCTTTTGGCGACAACGACGAACTCAGCGCCTTGCTGGCGAAAGCCGTACAGGCCGACTGGCTGCTTTTGCTCACCGATGTGGACGGCTTCTACGTCCCCAATGGCAAGCGGCCGCGTTTATTGCGCACCGTCCGCAAGCTCACCCCCCAAATGGAAGAGTTATGCAACGGGCACGGCGAGCTTGGCCGCGGAGGCATGCGCTCCAAACTGCGTGCCGCCAAGGCCGCGAGCGAAGCCGGGGTGAACGTCGCTATCGTGAATGGCCGCGATCCGCGCGCCATCTCAGGAGCGCTGGAACGCAAGATCGGCACCTATTTTCCGCCACGGGATAAAAGCGATTAAGGCGCAGACCGAATAATGGCCACCACCGTCACCACCCCGGTCTCCACTCGCGACAAGCTGCTGCGCGCCCGCGAAGCCGCCGCACGCCTGGCACAGCTTTCCACCGTTCAGAAGAACGCTTTGCTGCTGGTGATGGCAGATGCAATCGAAGCCAACCAGCAGAGCATCCTCGACGCGAACCTCGGAGACATCGAGTCCTCGGGACTTTCCGGCGCCATGCGTGACCGTTTGCTGCTCACCCCCGATCGTATCGCCGCGATGGCCGCCGGCGTCCGCGAAGTTGCCGGTCTGCCGGATCCGGTCTATGAAACCCTGGCCGAGTGGACCCGTCCCAACGGTCTGCGTATCCGCAAGCTGCGGGTACCGCTGGGAGTGATCGGCATCATCTATGAATCGCGCCCCAACGTTACTGTGGACACCGTCGCGCTGGCCCTGAAGACTGGCAACGCCATCGTGCTGCGCGGCGGCAAAGAAGCCGCGCGCAGCAATCAACGGCTGGTAGAAATTCTTTCGAGCGTCACTGGCGTGCCCGAGGGCGCAATCGAGTTGCTCGATTCCAGCACTCGCGAATCGGTGCAGGATCTCATCAAAGCTCGCGGGCTGGTAGATGTGATCATTCCTCGAGGAGGCGCCGGGCTGATCTCTTACGTCGTGGAAAATGCCACGGTCCCGGTGATCGAAACCGGGGCGGGAAATTGTCACATCTTTATAGACGAATCTGCCGATCTCGACATGGCCGACCGCATTGTGATCAACGCCAAAACGCAGCGGCCTTCGGTGTGCAATGCCGCAGAGAAACTGCTGGTACACGAGCGCATTGCGGCGAGCTATGTTCCGCGAATCGTTAGAAAATTGGTTGACGTCGGAGTGGAAGTTCGCGGCGATGAGCAAACCTGCCGGCTGACTTCCGGATTGAACGTCATCCCTGCGGCCAGCGAAGATTGGGGCGAGGAATATCTCCGTCTTTGCATGGCCGTTCGCGTCGTCTCAGACCTCGAAGAGGCCATTGAACATATCAATCGTTATTCCACCAAACATTCCGAAGCCATCATTAGCGCAAACGAGTCCAATGCGCGGCGGTTTCTGAAGCTGGTCGATTCCGCCGCCGTGCTGTGGAATGCTTCCACCCGCTTCTCCGATGGCGGCGAATTCGGCTTCGGCGCAGAAATGGGCATTAGTACGCAGAAGCTGCACTGCCGCGGGCCATTCGCGCTCGCGGAATTGACTTCGACGAAGTACCAAGTAGTAGGAACGGGGCAGGTGCGGTAAGATCAGCCTCTCTCACCGCCATACTTCCACTTTGTGCTAACTTCTTAGTTTCACCGTTGGAGCACGATGAAACTATTTTCTGTACCTCCCCTAACTCTCGTTGTTCTGCTCGCGGTCTGCATCTCAAATTTCGGCATCAATCCGCCGGCCGAATCCGGAAGTGCGGCGCAGTCCATTTTCGGCTTTCGCAATTCCGCGCAAGAGGTTTCAGTAGAAAAACGCTTCCTTGCCATTCCCGATCCCAAGCTGGCCAAGGAGCATTTGCGCATCCTTACCCAAGCGCCGCATATTGCCGGCTCGCCGGAAGACAAAGCCACCGCTGACTACGTTGCCACGAGATTCCGCGAGGCTGGTCTGGAGACGGAGATAGCCGAATACCGTGTCTGGATGAATTATCCGTCCGAGATCAGCGTGGACATTACCGCCCCGCCAGGCGTGCACATGCACGGTCCCAGCCGTGAGCACGTCGAAGGCGACCCGTACCAGGATGACCCCCGCGTGGTAACGCCCTTCAACAGCATGTCGCCCTCTGGGGATGTCGAGGCTGAAGTCGTTTATGCAAATTATGGCTCGCCCGAAGATTTCAAGAAACTGCAAGAATTGAATGTGGATGTGCGCGGCAAGATCGTGCTGGTGCGCTACGGCCAGAATTTTCGCGGCGTGAAAGTTCTTGTCGCCCAGGAGTATGGCGCGTCCGGCATAATCCTTTACTCTGACCCGGCCGACGACGGCTGGCGGCGTGGCGACAAGTATCCGCGCGGTCCCTGGCATCCCGATACCGGCGTGCAGCGCGGCTCTATCGGTTACATGTTCGAGTTCGCTGGCGACCCCACGACGCCGGGAATTGCATCGGTTCCGTCGCTGCCAGATTCGCGGAGGACTCCGCCCGATAAGTCCGCCCAAATGCCTCGGCTCCCCACGACCCCGATTTCTTATGCTGATGCTTGGCCCATTCTCGAACATCTCGGCGGCACTGAGTCGCCGCGCGATGCCCAGGGCGCGCTGCCTTTTACCTATCACACCGGTCCCGGCCCGGTGAAAGTCAAGCTGCATCTCAAGCAGGACTACCAATTCCGCACCATCTGGGATGTGATTGGCCGGGTGCGTGGCGACGAACTTCCCGATGAGTGGGTTGTCTCCGGCAATCACCGCGACGCCTGGGTGTATGGCGCAGTTGATCCCAACAGCGGCACTGCCGCGATGCTGGAGGCGGTACACGGAATTGGGGAGCTGCTTAAGTCAGGATGGAAACCCAAACGTACGCTCATATTCGGCAGTTGGGACGCCGAGGAAGAAGGCTTGATGGGCTCGACCGAATGGGGCGAGCAGCACGAAAAGGAACTGTCGAACGCTGTCGCCTATTTCAACATGGACATCGCGGTTTCGGGACCTAAGTTCGGCGCCAACTCCGTCCCCAGCCTGAAGCAGTTTTTGCGCGGTGTCTCCAGGAGCGTTCCCAGCGCCAGGGGCGGCACGCTCTATGAAGCCTGGCAGAAGCAGGTCAAGACCGAGGCCGCAAATCCCCAGGAAACCAGTACCAGCACCTATCGTCCTCCGGCCGCGCAGGGCAAGATGGATATTCTGGTAGGAGACCTGGGAGGCGGTTCCGACTACACCGTGTTCATCCAGCATCTCGGCGTGCCGTCGGCGGATATCGGCTCAACTGGCCCGTACGGTGTATATCACTCGGTCTTCGACAATTTCCAGTGGTTCACAAAATTCGGAGACCCCGACTTCGTGTATGAGCAGCAAATGGCGCGCGTATTTGGCATTGACGCCATCCGCATGGCGGATGCCGACGTTCTTCCTTTTGACTATGAAGAGTATGGAAAAGAGGTAGCCGCTTACGTTGACGCCGCCCGGAAAAAATCTGCCGCCGAGTTTGGCAGCCGCTCGCCCACCTTTTCGGAACTGGAGCAAGCAGCAGGTAGATTCGAAAAGGCAGGTGTCAGGATGCTGGCCCGTCAGAGCAATCCGCCCGGCGATCCGCGCAAGCTGAATCAGGATCTGCGCGAAGCCGAGCGTGCCCTGCTGATTCCCGAGGGATTACCCGGCCGCCCCTGGTATCGTCACGCGATTTACGCTCCCGGCCGGTACACCGGCTATGCGGCAGTTGTCATTCCGGGGATCAACGAGGCCATCGACAAGCACGACTTGGAACGAATGCGGGAACAAATCGCAGCACTGACGGCCGCGCTGAATCGAGCAACACGTATGCTGGATGGGCAGCATTAACAAGGGTTGCCGGGGTATAATTTTGTTTGCACATAATAAGGGTTTCCCTTATTATGTGAATATGAATATCACCCTGTCTCTCGATGACAAGCTGGTTAGGAACGTCCGCAAAATTGCGGTCGAGCGCGACACGACTCTTACCGGCATGGTACGCGCCTACCTTGAAGAGCTCGCCGCCGAGCATGCCGCTTCGGGCCGGAACCGTCGAGAGCGGGAAGCTCTGGAGCGCAGCTTCAGCCAGTTCCAATTCCGCGTAGGAAAGCGAACCTGGAAGCGGGAAGACTTGTATGCCCGGCATTGACTTCCATCCCGAATTTCTCGACACGACCGTTTTGGTTTACGCCTACGACGTCAGCGATCCAGCGAAGCAACGCGTTGCGCAAGATTTCGTCAGGAAAGCCGTTGCCGGCGGGTTGGTCATCTCCACTCAGGTTCTCGCGGAATTTGCCGCCACTTTACTTCACAAACTCATTCCCGCGCCGTCCTTTGAGGACGTTGTAGCGTTGTTGGACACATTGGCGCCGATTCGGCTCATCCCACCCGATCACGACACCATACGGCGTGCCGTCGAAGCGCGGGCTGCCTACGGCCTGCATTTTTACGATGGCATGATCGTTGCAGCCGCGGAACGAGCGGGTTGTGAGAGGATCTGGTCCGAAGATTTGAACCCCGGCCAGAAATACTTCGGCGTTCTGGTGGCCAACCCTTTCGAAGGATCGATGTGATTGATGTCCGCCGAATCGAAGCAAAATCGATCCTCTTCTCGCGAGTGGAATTCCGGCGTCTATCATCGACTTTCCGGACCACAGGTCAGTTGGGGAAAGAAGGTCCTGTCGCGGCTGCAGTCGCGGCTGCGCGGAGACGAGGTGGTCCTCGATGCCGGGTGCGGCACCGGGCGGCTAACCGCCGAATTACTTGACGCCCTGCCTCGTGGCAGGGTGGTCGGCATCGATCTCTCGCAAAACATGTTGAGGACTGCGCGCGAGCACCTCTCACCATTCGAACCTCGTGCGAGCCTGGTCCTGTGTGATCTGTTGCGCCTGCCGTTTGTGGCCTGCTTCGACGGGATCGTGAGCACGGCCGCGTTCCATTGGGTGCTCGACCAAGATCAGTTATTTGCGAACCTGCGCCGGGCGCTGGTTCCTGGAGGATGGCTGGAAGCCCAATGTGGAGGCGGCCCGAACCTATTCTCCCTGCACAAACGAGCGGGCGACCTGGCCGCGACTCCGAAATTTGCCTCGTTCTTCGCCGGTTTCCGTGATCCCTGGCTTTTTCAGGACGCAGAGAGTGCGGCCCAAACTCTTCTACGCGCCAGGTTCGTCGAAGTCGAGACCTCGATTGAAGCGGCGCCCACGATTCTCGACAGTGCCGGGCAGTACGAGGAGTTTGTGCGCAATATCGTTCTGCGCCGGCATCTGGAGAACATCCCATCCGAAACCCTTCGGGCGGAATTTATGGCAGAGCTGACTGAGCGGGCGTCGGCTGACCACCCGCCTTTCTCATTGGACTACTGGCGCCTCAACCTGCGCGGTCGCGCAGGCTAAAGACTGATTCGCATGCGGACTCCCTCGGCAGGCACGGTCCGGCCAGCCTTGGCGTCCCGAATGCCTTCATCAACAGCGGCGAGCGTTTCCTCGTCTTCCTCGTCGAGGATGGGAGCCGGATTCGCTAGCTCGAACTTTTTCGTTTTCGCCATTGGCTTATCGTGTACTGGAGCGCGGTTTCTAATTCCTACTCACAGATGCAGGGCTTACCTTTGTGCCGATATTTGACTTTGTACTCCCCTTCGAAATGGTGCCCTTCGAAATCGATCTCATATCTGCCTGACACCCTCTTTTTTCCCATTTCTTGAAACTGCAGCCTCGCTTTGGTCACTTCCGCGCAGTCACCGGCCTTGGAACAATTCTGGCCGGTCGCTGTCCACCAGTCCGGACCGGCGAGGTAGTCATTGAAGTGCAGCATGCCCGTCGCAATCCGCAGTATGAATTCTCGGTTTGGCGGCTGGCCGGGAACTGCAATCAGATGAAACGTTGTCAGATCACAACACGGGTCGTACCAGCCTTTTGCGTCTGCGGCGAGTGCGAGCCTGGAGGACGCTACTATCAAAAAGACCAGAGCGAGCCGGGATTGATTCGTCGCGACCATGCGGCTTATCGTATGTTGGAATTGTTGGACAGCACAATGGAATTCGCTCTCTGTCTTCCGGCGGCCCCACTTCTCGCACAGGAAGCGGGCAATCTGCGACCAATGGACTAGCGATCAGGGAGCGACATCTTTCGCCCAATGCGGAGGCGGTCTCAACCATAAGTGGTCGGTCGCTCCAATGACCGCGAACAACCTGTAGCCATCTTCCGTTGAGTTGTCGAACAAGATGCTGTGATCTGCGCGTTTTATGGCCGCCGGAAGGTTCGCGAAACTCCGCCCGAAGCGCCTTCGCACATCTTCTTCGGGCACATCGTGCCCGCCAGCGAGCACGCGGTTTTTAATTCTCGCCAAGTTGATCTCGACATCTTCCGTGCCAATGTATACCAGCACGATCTCGAAGCCGCTCCTGCGCGCCTGACGCATCATTTGCAGATAGCCCCGGCCGGAAAGAGTAGTCTCTACGGCGAAGCTCTCTTTGCGTCTGATGTGGTCCTTTGCAGCGTTTAAGACAGTACGCGCGGCTGCGATTGGAAAGGTAGATTGAAGGCTTGACTGCAGAGTTTTGCCAATTGCATCGGGATTGAGCACCGGAATGTCTCTAAAGAGACTGGGATCTGAAGCTAGAGTGGTCTTACCGCAGCCGTTTGCGCCGGCAATCAGAGTGAATCTCGGCGGAGTCACTGCGACTTGGATTGCTTCGGCGCCGATTTGCCTTGACGCTCGGCAAGAATCTTCTGCAAACGCTTGCGGTCGGCCGCAACTCGCGCACGGGCGGCCTCAGCTAGCTTTTGCGCGTATTCGACCCAGTTCTCGGCCATGGTCATATTGTACGGCAGCGGCGGATTAAGGCCCAACTTCTCGCAAGAGAGGCGCGAAGCGGGCACCCGGCGGGAAGGCCTGCTCGTGCGGAAACCAACTTCTCCACCAGTTCCGAATAATCTTTCTTCTCCAGCCCGTGCACCAGTTCGTTATGTTCGTCCACCCTCGACGAATAATTCATCGAGCAGAATCTGGGGATCACCCAGCACTATTTCTCTTTGACTTTCTCCGCCAATTCGCGAAACTCTTTGGCTTGCTTGTGGCTCGCCTTTATTTGCAGGTGTGCGAGCTGTCGAGCGTTCTCAGTCGTCAGGATCGGCACCAAGGCCTCCAGTTCCGTCGCTATTTCGCGTGCGTGATCGGCCTCTTTCAACATCAAATGTTCAAATTTCCGGACTGCCTCGTGGTGATCCATAGACCTCGCTCTAGGGTAGATTCAAGTGCGTGTTTTACTTCAGCGTTACCAGTCGCTCCACCAGTTCCGAATAGTCCTTCTTTTCCAGCCCGTGAACCTGCTTGTTGTATTCATCTACCTTTGACGAATAATTCATCGAGCAGAATTTCGGGCCGCACATGGAGCAGAACGCGGCCTCTTTGTAGTAGTCGTCGGGCAGAGTTTCGTCGTGCATGGCGCGCGCCGTCTCCGGATCGAGCGACAGCGCAAACTGCTTCTCCCAATCGAACTTGTAGCGGGCGTAGCTGAGAGCGTCATCGCGATCCTGCACGCCGGGCCGATGCCGTGCCAGGTCGGCGGCATGGGCCGCAATCTTGTAAGCGATGATCCCATCTTTCACGTCTTTATCGTTCGGCAATCCGAGATGCTCTTTCGGGGTCACATAGCACAGCATCGCCGCTCCATGCCAGCCGATCATGGCCGCGCCGATCGCAGAAGTAATGTGGTCGTACCCCGGCGCGATATCGGTGACCAGCGGCCCCAGCGTATAGAACGGCGCCTCGTAGCAGAGCTCTTTTTCTTTATCTACCTGCTCTTTGATCTTGTCGAGCGGGATGTGCCCCGGCCCTTCGATCATGACCTGCACGTCGTACCCCCAGGCTTTCTTGGTCAGCTCGCCTAGTGTCTTCAGTTCGGAAAACTGCGCTTCGTCGCTGGCATCGGCAATGCAGCCGGGACGCAGGCCGTCACCCAGAGAAAAGCTGACATCATGCTTGGCGAAAATCTTGCAGATATCGTCGAAGCGTTCATAAAGAAAGTTCTGCTTGTGGTGATGGGCCATCCATTGCGCCAGAATCGCCCCGCCCCGGCTGACGATCCCGGTGATGCGCTTAGACACCATCGGCAAATATTGAATGAGCACGCCGGCATGGATGGTCATGTAATCCACGCCCTGCTCGGCTTGCTCTTCGATCACTTCCAGCATGACCTCAGCGTCGAGGTCTTCGATTCGCTTGACGCGAGAGATGGCCTCATAGATGGGCACCGTACCGATGGGCACAGGCGAATGCCGCAGAATGGCCTCGCGAATCTCATGTATGTTGCCCCCGGTCGAAAGATCCATCACCGTGTCCGCTCCGTAATGCACGGACGTGTGCAGCTTCTTGAGTTCTTCGTCAATGTCCGAGGTCACTGCGGAATTTCCGATGTTGGAATTGATCTTGCACAGCGAAGCGACGCCGATGCACATCGGTTCCAGTTCCGGGTGGTTGATGTTGGCGGGGATGATCATGCGCCCACGGGCCACTTCCTCGCGAACCAACTCAGGCGCCAGCTTTTCGCGGCGGGCAACGTAATCCATCTCCTCGGTAATCACGCCTTGACGGGCGTAGTGCATCTGCGAGAAGTTGCCGCCGGCGTTCTCCTGCTTGCGCCGCGTCAGCCACTCTGCGCGCGGTTTGGGGACGCTGGAACCGTTGTTGCCGTTGCCGGAATTGCCATTTGTGGGAGTCATATCCGAACCAGCTTTCGTCGAGGAATCTACAGACCCAGATTATACCCGCATAGGGGGAACTCCAATTCCTTGCCCACGCAGAACCGCTAGGCTTAAAATCATTCGTTCCTCGAAAAGGAGAAGCCCCATATGCCGCGAGTGTTCCGTCTCTTCCCGGTCTTGCTGCTTCTGGTCACAGTCGGCAGCTTCGCTCAATCTTCTTCTGAAAACTCGAAACCGAGTTTTAACATTGACACCATTGATAAGACCCTCGATCCCTGCGTGGACTTTTACCAATACGCCTGTGGCAATTGGTTGAAGACCGCCGAGATTCCCGCCGACCAGCCGCGCTGGGGCAGCTTCTCCGAACTCCATGAGCGCAATCTGGCGATTCTGCGCGGCATCCTCGAAAAAGTCTCGGCTGACACTCCCGGCCGCGACGCCATTGACCAAAAGATTGGGGACTATTACAGCTCCTGCATGGACGAGAAGACGGTGGATGCCAAAGGCATTGATCCCCTCAAGCCGGAGCTCGACCGCATTGCCGCGGTAAAAGATAAAGCTGGACTGATTGACGCAATTGCTCACGTCCATCTGATCGGTCCCAACCCGCTCTTTTCCTTTCACTCGGCTCCTGACCTCCACAATGCGGATCAGGTCATCGCCGTGATTGACCAGGGCGGACTTTCACTGCCCGATCGCGATTACTACATCAAAGACACCCCTGACAAAGTCGAGGCCCGCAAACACTACGTCGAGTATGTAACCCGAGTGTTCACGCTGGCGGGGCAATCGGCGCAACAAGCAGCCGATGACGCGCAGACAGTTCTGCGCATCGAGACGGTTTTGGCCAAGGATTCCATGGATCGCACCTCCCGCCGCGATCCCAAGAATCGCGACCATAAGATGACCCGCGATGACGCCGTCGCTTTGGCGTCGAACTTCGAGTTGAACCGGTTCTTCGCAGCTTCGGATACCCCCACGTTTTCTGAGTTGAACGTGGGCAATCCTGAATTCTTCAAGCAGGTCAATGGCCTGCTCGAGTCCGAATCGCTCGACGCCTGGAAGACATACGTAAGCTGGCACTTGCTGAACGGCGCCGCCCCGTGGCTCTCCAAACCGTTCGTGGACGCCAACTTCGACATGCGCAAGGCCCTCACAGGGCAGCCTGAAAATCAGGCGCGCTGGAAGCGCTGCGTCAACGCCACTGATGACGGGCTGGGCGAGGCCCTGGGCCAGAGATACGTCGAGCTGACTTTCGGCGCCGAGGGCAAACAACGCATGCTGAAGATGGTGGACATGCTCGAAACCTCACTCGACCAGGACATTCAAGGCTTGACCTGGATGTCTCCCGACACCAAGAAACAAGCCAAGGTCAAGCTGGAAGCCATTCGCAACAAGATCGGCTATCCCGAGGTTTACCGGGATTACGCCTCTCTAACCGTCAAGCGTGACGATTTGCTCGGAAACTTCCAGCGCGCCAATGAATTCGAGGCCCGTCGCGACATCAATAAGATCGGCAAGCCGCTGGACCGCAAGGAATGGGGCATGACGCCGCCGACCGTCAATGCTTATTACAGCGGTTCCTATAACGAAATAGTATTTCCCGCGGGTATTCTGCAGCCGCCGTTCTTCGACAAGAAAGCCGACGACGCCGTGAACTTCGGCGCCATTGGCTTGGTCATCGGTCATGAACTGACTCATGGCTTCGACGACCAGGGCCGCAAATACGATCCTCAAGGCAACCTGCGCGACTGGTGGACCGAGGCGGACGGAAAGGAATTCGAAAAGCGTGTAAGCTGCGTCGCCGATGAGTACGGCGGCTTTACTGCAGTTGACGACATGAAACTGAATGGCCGTCTCACCCTGGGGGAAAACACTGCCGACAACGGCGGAGCACGCATCGCCCTCATGGCGCTGGAAAACATGATCGCTTCACACCCCAAAGGGGCGGAGGCCCAGACCATTGACGGCTACACTCCCGAGCAGCGGTTCTTCCTGGGATTCGGTCGGGTGTGGTGCGAGAAACAGCGTCCCGAGTATGCCCGCATGAGAGTCAGCACCGATCCTCACTCCCCAGGCAAGTATCGCGTAGATGGCGTGGTCGAAAACATGCCCGAGTTCCAGAAAGCCTGGAACTGCAAAGCCGGACAGCCGATGGTCAGCGCCAACGCCTGCCATGTCTGGTAGCCTCGAAATACGAGGGACACGGAGATTTTTCTGTGTCCCTCTGTGCCCTCTCTCGTGAAGGCTCTTCCTGTCTTGTACTTTCTCTTCACAAATCCTTGACACAATCCTGACCGCAAAATGACGCGCAATTGACGCGAGACTGACAACCCCCGCTTCTGCGCTCGCTACGCTGATCTTGCCCGCGAACCGGGCAATCTTAGGAGTGCACAGCCCTCCCTTAAGCGAGCGGCAGAAAGTCAGGTAGTCATGAAGTTGAAGCACTTTATCCCGGTACTTGCTCTCACGCTAATCATCTGGATCTCAGGCCGTCAGGCAGTCAACGCAGGCCCTCCGTCAGTAGCCGCAAACACGCCGACGAACGCAGCCACAGTCAAGGGCACGGTGAAGGTTCAAGGCACGGTTCCCAGGCAGGCCCACATCAGCATGGCGGCCGATCCGAGCTGCGCAAAGCTCAATCCAGCAGGAGTTTCGGCGGAAGACATCGTTGCCGACTCCGATGGCGAACTGGAAAACGTAATCGTATTCGTCTCCGATGGCCTCGGCGATCGCGCCTTCACACCTCCCAGTCAGCCCGCGGTAATGGGGCAGAAAGGCTGCATGTACGAGCCGCATGTGGTGGCGATGCAGGCCAATCAGGCTTTAGAGGTTGTCAATCACGATCCCACCACCCACAACATTCATCCCATGCCGGCGAACAATCGCGAGTGGAACAAGGCGGAGATTCCCGGCTCCACCATGGAGGAGACCTTTCAGCGGGCAGAGATTGCCATCCCGGTAAAGTGCAACGTCCATCCCTGGATGCGAGGCTACGTCGCCGTGTTCAAGCATCCTTATTTTGTCGTCACTGGCAAGAACGGCAGCTTCGATCTAAGCAATCTACCGCCCGGAACCTACACCATCGAAGCCTGGCACGAGAAATTGGGCACAGCGATCCAGCAGATCACCATCGGCGCCAACGAAACTAAGAACTTGAACTTCGTATTCAAATCGAAGCCGGGAGTTTAGCAGTCGGGCGCAGGAACTTCTCACCCCGAGGGCGCTGATCTGGTTGTTGTTTGATCAGCGCTTGCCGGTCTTATGGTGGTAGCGGAAACCCTACCCATTTTGCGAAAGTACAGGACAATGGGTATCCTGAATGGGCCGGAAGCTGCCAATGAATCTCCGCTCACTCACTCTCCTGCTCTGTCTGTCGCTTCTTGCGGCCGCGCACCCGGCAGGTCAGGTTTCGAACTCCAACCAGCCGGCCGGCTCGGCGCCGGTTCCATACGCTTCGGTCAGCCAGGTGAATCAGCTTTTATCGGCCTTGGAGCAGGCATCGCAGCAGACCCAGGTTGATCTCGCCAGGCTGCGGGTTGACAGATGGAAGACCGACTCGAACACCAGGCGCCAGACACAGGCCGATATTGATTCGATCCAGCGCAACTTGCAGACGGCTCTTCCCGAGATGATTACGCAACTGCTGGCTGCTCCCGAAGATCTCGCTCCGACCTTCAAGATTTATCGCAATCTGGACGCGCTTTACGATGTCTTCGGTTCGGTCGCTGAAAATACCGGAGCGTTCGGGACGAAAGACGACTATCAAGTCGTCGGAGGTGATCTGACCGCCTTGGAGAAATCTCGGCGCGCATTTGCCGATCGCATGGAGACTCTGGCGGGAACGAAAGATGGCGAGATCATCCAGCTTCGCACCCAACTGCACGCCTTGCAAGCCGCCGCAAACCCCGCTCCGCCGCCGAAGAAAGTGGTCGTTGACGACTCGGAACCGCCGAAGAAACAGACGGCAAAAAAGAAATCATCCGCCAGCACAACAAAGAAGAGCACCCCTTCAACGGCGCAGGGCAGCTCGCAAAAACAGGATTCGACCACTAGTTCTCAGCCCCAGCCGCAACCGCAGTAGGCGTTACCGCCTGAATCGACCCGCCAACGCCCTCTCCGTTGTTTCCGTATGTCATTGAGAAGTAAGCCTCTCCCCAGCTGGAACTCCCGGCTGCCATTCGGAGTCTATTATTAAGGACGGACCCAAGAGCTTGTAAAAGAAAGCACTTGCCGGCGGCGGCAGAAATGAACGAATTTTGGGCTAATTCCGCGACCCGAAATGAACCTATAATGGTGCCAGCGCCATGAGAGTGATGGCGGGAGTAGCCAGCTTGGGTGATCTTGCCGGGGCGTTAGGAATTCGGGTTGAGGAAGCCGCCATCGTGGCCGAATTGAAGGCCGGCTCAGAGGAGGCGTACGCCTGGCTGATTGGAGAGTTCCATCAGCCTATCTACAGCCTGATTTACCGCATGGTCAGCGATCCGGCAGACGCAGCCGACACCACGCAGGAGGTCTTTCTCAAAGTCTTTCGCGGGATGAAGTATTTCCACGGCGAGTCCAGCTTGAAAACCTGGATTTATCGCATTGCTCTGCATGAATCGTCCAATCGGCGGCGCTGGTGGTTTCGTCATAAGTCGCGGGAAGTTTCAATGGAGCCTTTGGAAACGAACGTGTCACCGGAAAACACGATGGCACAAATGGCACTAAAGGACACGCTGGCGGATGGGCGGGAATCTCCCTTTGACAGCGTAGCTCACGCTGAGGTCCGGGCTCGGGTGGAAGAAGAATTGCACCAGGTTCCCGAACCTTACCGCACCGCCGTTGTTCTTCGAGACTTGGAAGAGATGTCCTACCATGAGATCGCGGAAATCACACAGGTGTCGCTGGGAACCGTGAAATCGCGCCTGACTCGGGGACGGGAAGCGCTAAGGCGACGGCTCGCGGCCTACGTGCGTGAAGTCGGGCCGGAATTGGGGTTGCATTCTCCCGGTTTGCAATCTGCCGATCTGCAATCTCCCGATCTGCGATCTTTGGATCTGGGCATCGAGAAACGGACAGCAGGAAGCAAAGGGCGCTCGTCCCGAAGTAACGCTGACAAAGACGCTGTTTCCGGACGGCAATTCGAGGTGGCATCATGAAATGCTCCCAGGCGAGATCGCTGTTTTCTCCTTACCTGGATGGCGCGGTAACCGGCCGCCAGATGCACGCAGTGAGCGAGCATCTTCAGGCCTGTGGGCCATGCGCCGGGGAATACGAATCGCTGCGCCAGACCCAACAGTTGCTGGCCAAGATGGGACGCAGGAAAGCGCCGGTGGATTTGTCCTTGCGGCTGCGGCTCGCCATTTCTCACAAGGTTGCGCAATCGCGTCGGCCGCGTTTCGAGGGATTGCTGGTTCGGCTGGAAAACTTGGCCAACGCATTCATGGTCCCGGCAACCGCCGGTCTGGTGGCCACGGTTGTGATTTTTGGGGCGCTGATGGGCATGCTGGCTTTGCCGCTGCAAGCCGACAACTCCGATGTTCCGCTAATGCTTTACACTGCCCCGCAGTTGCAGCAAGCCGCGTTTGGGAACGATCTGGACTCGATTCATGATGACTCGTTGGTCATCGAAGCCTACGTGGGCTCGGATGGACGAGTGGATGATTACAAGATTTTGTCGGGTCCCTCGGAAGGGCAAGACTTGTTGCCCAAAGTAAAGCGGATGCTCATCTTCACGACGTTCCGTCCTGCGACGGCGATGGGCAGACCGACCCGCGGACGCGCGGTGTTGTCCTTCTCCAAAATCAGCGTGAAAGGGTAGCCACCGTCCCTGGGCCGCGGCTACCGCTGCCGACCTCCCCTGCGTTTGACCCTCCGCCCATAACCTCTTAAACTGACAAAGGAATCCGCAAATCCCACCATCAGGTTGGAGGTTCTCTGCGTTTCAAGTTCCGCATGTCGCTGTTCGCGGTCTTCGGACTGGCCGTGCAACTGTGCCTTGCCCAGAACCCGCCCAAGGTCGCGTTGGATACGAACGAGTCTTTGTTCGCGGTTTTGGCCGCCATCAATAATTGTGGTTACGATTCGGGACTGAATATTTCAGGCCCCATTCGCGCCCAGATTCGGGCCGAGGTCGCCAATGCGGCTGCGGCTTCTGACGCGGCCAAGGATGTGAGCGGCACACTGTGCCAGTATTTCTCCGAACACCAGCAGACCGATCCCTCGCACACTCTGGCGCAATATGTTTCCCTGGCCCTGTACCTGGGGCCTCCGCCTGAGTTTGCTCTCAAGGTGAAGGATGCTGATCTCCCTCCCGATGCCAGCGCCGTCGAGGGCATCCTCCCCATGCTGCAAAAGTTCTATGACGAGGCAGGATTAGGGGTGATTTGGCAGCGTCATCGCGAAGCCTATGCCGTTTTGACCGAACGCTACCATCAACCCTTGTCCAAGATGCTGTTCGACACCGAGATTTACCTGAAATTGCCCTCAGCAGGATACCTGGGGCACGCATTCACGGTTTACCTCGACCCTATGGGCGATCCCGGCGAGACCAATGCGCGCAACTATGGCTCGGACTACTACGTGGTGATTTCGCCGGGAACCGGATCAGCGCTTAAGATGGAACAGATTCGCCATACCTATCTCCATTATCTTCTCGACCCGATGGCGCTGAAATATCCCACGGCCATGGAGCGGCTGAAGCCTCTTCTCGCTAGCGTGAAGAACGCCCCCATGGATGAAGGGTTCAAAACCGATGCCTCGCTGCTGGCCACAGAATGCCTCATCCGCGCAGTCGAAGCACGCACCGTCGGGTCCAAGAAAGCGCCCGAAAGTGAGCGCCAAGTGGCGGTCGGAGAATCGGTGCGGCAGGGATTCGTTTTGACCCCTTACTTCTACGAGGCGCTGGTGAAGTTGGAAAAGAGTCCCCAGGGCATGCGCACTGCCTACGGCGACATGGTAACCACCATTGATGTGCGCAAGGAACAGAGGATTGCGGCGCAGGTGCAGTTCGCCAAGAAAGCGGATCCCGAATTGCTGCACTTGTCGCGCCCGGTGTCCGGCAAGCTGTTGGTCACAGCGGAACAACGTCTTTCGGCCGGCGACCCGGCAGCGGCGCAAAAACTGGCGCAGGAAGCGCTGGACCAACACAGCGAAGATGCCGGCAGAGCATTGTTTATCCTGGCGCAGGTGGCGACTGTAAATCGGGACATGCAGGGAGCGCGCAGCTATTTCGAAAAGGCATTGGGGGTTGCGCAGGAGCCGAAAGTGGTGGCTTGGTCGCATATTTACCTCGGGCGGATTTTTGATTTGCAGGAGGACCGGGAGGCAGCCCTAGGTCATTACCGGGCGGCCTTGACCGCGAGTGCCTCATTGCCGGAGGCCAAGGCGGCAGCGCAACGCGGACTCGATCAGCCTTACGCACCGCCGAGCCATTCGCAGTAGCGCGGTACCGTGGAGCAGGAGAAAGGCATTCCAACCATTTGCGACTGACCCGTCGTCGCAATCTAAGGAGAAAGCATGAAGCAAGCAGCGATGCTAGCCGTGATTCTGGGCCTCGCAACTTTCGTGATCGCGCAGCAGCCGTCAGCGGCGCAGGATAAGCCACCGGGACAGACGGGGGCGGCGCCAGCCACCACGGCCCCGGTGGGCAAGCGTCCTCCACAGGCCAAAACCCAGCCGGAGTTTGATGCCTACAAAGCCGCCATGGCCAACCAGAATGACGGACCCGCCATGGAGAAATTGGCGGGCGATTTTGCCGCCAAGTTCCCGGACAGTGAACTGCGCATTCTCTTGTACAGGTACGCCATGTACGCTTATCAGACCGCCAACAATGCGGACAAAATGATGGAAATGGGTCGCAAGGTGCTGGCTCTCGATCCCGACGATCCAGACGCACTGAGCCATGTCGCGCAAGTGTTGGCGGAACGTACCCGGGATACTGACCTGGACAAGGATCAGCGTTGGCAGGAAGCTCTGGGCATGTGTGAAAAGGCACTGCAAACCGTTGACACTGACGTGGCCGCGGCGGCTGGCACGCCACCGGAGAAGATAGAAGCGGCCAAGAATTTTTTGCGCTCCAATGTTTACCTGGTGATGGGCAGCGTGCAATACAACCAGGCGAAGTATGCCGATGCGCAGGTCTCGCTGCAAAAGTCCATTGACGTGTATCCGTCCGAGCCCGACCCCATTGCAGTGATTCGTTTAGCGCTGGCTCTGGACAAACAGGAGAAGTACGCCGACGCCCTGAAATATGCTAACCAGGCCGTCGGCATGACCCAGGAGAACACTCCGCTGGGCACGGCTTCCCGCCATGAGCGCGACCGGCTGGCACAGCTTACCGGAGCCGCCACTCCCGCAACCAGTGTGCCGGCGGCTGGCTCGAAGCCGGCAGGCCAGACTCCGGCTCCCACAACACCGCCTCAGAAGTGATCGCAAGACTGGTCGTGGACATAGTCGGATTCTGGAGGATTGCTTGCGATTGCCGATTTATTGACAAATTGAAACCAGGGCGAGTTGAGGTCAGGGCGCTGCTGGATCCGCCGAGATCATGAAGTCACGAAACATAGCCGAGCTGGAGCAGGCTCTGGATTATCATTTTCAGCGCCCGCAATTGCTGGAGCAGGCGCTTACTCACACCTCGCAGGCGCGGGAACTGGAAGCCTCCCAATCGCCAGAATCTGCGCCCGTCGGCGACAACGAGCAACTTGAATTTCTGGGCGATGCCGTTCTGGGGCTGGTCACGACCGGGGAGTTATTCCACCGCTTTCCCCATTTTCGGGAGGGGGAGTTGTCCAAGTTGCGCGCCCATCTGGTCAGCGAAAAACATTTAATTCGGGTTGCGCAACAATTGGAGTTGGGCCACTATCTGCGGCTTGGCCGCGGGGAGGAAAAGAGCGGCGGCCGCAACAAAACGGCGCTGCTGGTGGATAGTCTTGAGGCCATCCTTGCCGCCATGTACCTGGACAGCGGAGTCGAGCCGGTGCGCCGGGTGGTGCTGCAATACATTTTGGCGCCGGAGCTGGAACGAATTGCGCATCACGGCAGCGAACTGCCGCTCAACGACTCCAAGTCAGCCTTGCAGGAGAAGCTGCAAGCGATGGGACGTCCCCAGCCCACCTATGTTCTGGTCAGGGAACAGGGACCGGAGCATCACAAAACCTTCACCGTGGAAGCGCGGCTGCTGGCATCTGCCAATCCCGAGAAAGCGGAGTTTGTGGGGCGCGCAGATGGTTCCACAAAAAAGAATGCCGAACAGGATGCCGCCCGGCAGGTGCTTGACTATCTGGCTTCACAACCCGGGAATTCCAACGGCAAGCTCGCCAGGGGGCGAAGTTAAATGGGGACCATGGCGGAAGCCGGTGTGGCACAACCCGAGGTAAGCAAAAAACAGCCGGCCCCGCCAGACGGGCTGAGCTCCCTCCAGTCGCTGCTGGGAACCGTCGTGATTGCGGTTTTCGTCATCACCTTTGTGGTGCAGGCGTTCCAGATCCCCTCGGAGTCGATGGAAAACACCCTGCTGATCGGGGATTATCTGCTGGTGGATAAGCTGCGCTACGGTAGCCGCGGTGGATTCGGGGATCACCTCTTGCCGTATCGCCCCATCCATCATGGCGACATCATTGTTTTCCGGTATCCTGTCAATCCCACGCAGCATTTTGTGAAGCGGGTGATCGCTGTCCCTGGAGATCGCGTGCACCTGGTAAACCGCCGGGTTTATGTAAACGGCGTTGCGATGAAGGAACCCTATGTCCACTACACCTCGCAGATTCCAGATCCTTTCCGGGACGATTTCCCGCGTTTGAATAGGCCAGTCCCGGGACTCGAAGGCGCCTGGTGGCTGCAAATGAAGAAGCTGGTCGAGGACGGCCAATTGATCGTTCCCGAAGGATACTATTTCGCGCTTGGAGACAACCGCGATGAGAGCCTCGACAGCCGCTACTGGGGATTCGTTCCGCGGGAGAACATCGTAGGGAGGCCCCTGCTCATTTATTGGTCAGTGCGAACCACCGGGCAAGATGAGCCGGGGTCCGCCAGTGCAGGTGATAAACTTTTTCATTTCGCATATGCGGTCGCCCACCTTTTTCAGGTTACGCGCTGGGACCGCACTTTTCGGTTAGTCAAATAAGGGCGTCATCGCCCGTCAACGGGGCAAATGAGTGGCTAAGAAAGAGAAAGAGCAGGTGGAAAAACCATCCGAGACAACGGTGGAATTTCTCGCATCCCTGGCTGCGGTCCTGGTCACTGGACTTTTTATCATCACTTTCATCGTGCAAGCTTTCGAGATTCCCTCCAGCTCGATGGAAAACACGCTGCTCATCGGCGACCACGTGTTTGTGAATCGCGAGCAGTTTGCCCCGCCTACTTCCTGGCTGGACGGGCTGCTTCCTTACAGAAACATACACGAGGGAGATATTTTCGTTTTTCTCCATCCGGTGGAACCTGGCCTTTACGTGGTCAAGCGCGTTATGGGCGTACCCGGGGACCGCATCCATTTGCGCGATGGAGTGGTTTATCGCAATGGGCAGAAACTGGATGAGCCTTACGTAATTCACCAACACGCCGGCGGCGAGTCCTACAATCCATACCGTGACAATTTTCCGGCGGTGCCTCCCGCGGAATACAACAATGTCGCGCCGGAGTGGCAATTGACTCAGAAAGACTATATCCAGGGAGATGATCTGGTGGTCCCCCCCGGGCATTACTTCGCCATGGGCGACAACCGCGACGTAAGCTACGACAGCCGTTACTGGGGGTTCGTTCCCAAGGAAAATGTAATCGGACGGCCCATGTTCATCTACTGGTCGTTTGAAACGCCCCCGGATCAGTATCTGCATACGGAAGCCAGCCAGCGCATCGGCTTCCTGCTCCATGTGATCATCCACTTTTTCGATGAGAGTCGCTGGCGGAGAACGCTGCGGGTGGTGCGGTGAGATTTCTGCGGTCTAAACGTGGCGCCATCGTCGTGTGTGTTGTTCTCCTGCTCATCCTGTTTTTGGTTCGTCCCGGCGTAGGCCGGCTGCGCGTCCGCATTGTACGTTCCATCAGTCTGGCGTTGGGACGGCCCGTGGATGTCGCCGCCGTGAATCTGCGTTTTCTCCCCCAGCCGGGGTTTGATCTGGAGGGGTTCGTCGTTCATGATGACCCGGCTTTTAGCGCCGAGCCAATGCTGCGCGCCGACGAAGTGACAGCATCCTTGCGCGTGATTTCTCTGCTGCGCGGGCGGCTCGAAATTGCCCGCCTCAGCTTGACCGAACCCAGCCTCAACTTGGTGCGCGACGGCGAAGGCCGCTGGAACCTTGAGAATCTGCTGGAACGTGCGGCCAAGACTCCTGTGGCTCCTACCGGCAAGCCCAAGAGCGAACCGCGGCCCGGATTCCCTTACATTGAAGCTGCCCGCGGGCGGATCAATTTCAAGTTTGGAGTGGAGAAGAAGCCGTACACGGTTACGAACGCCGATTTTGCGGTGTGGCAGGATTCAGAAAATGCCTGGAGCATGCGCCTTAAAGCGATTCCCGTGAGAACCGATTCCAGCCTCAGCGATACCGGCACGATTCGAGTGAGCGGTTCGTGGCAACGGGCGGTGACTCTCCGGGATACGCCCTTGCAGGTCAGCTTGCTATGGGAGCATGCGCAGCTCGGTCAGCTTACAAAGCTTGTGTTGGGCCAGGACAAAGGCTGGCGCGGCACGGTCCAGCTCTCTGTAACTCTCACCGGCACGCCCGCTCGACTTGGCGTGGAGACGAAAGCTTCGGTGGATGATTTTCGCCGCTATGACATCATGGGTGGGGGAGATCTGCTTTTGGCAGCGCAATGCCGGGCTCAGTACAGCTCGGTGAACCACACCTTCTCGAACCTCGATTGCCAAGCCCCCGTCGGCGACGGCTCGATCAACCTCGCCGGTACGGTAGCTAGTCCGCTAGGAGCGCCCAGTTTCAATCTGGTGCTGGCCGCTCAGCAGGTTCCAGCACAATCGTTGGCCGTGTTTGCGCGCCACGCAAAGAGAGACATACCGGATGATTTGATCGCAAGCGGAAGTGTGGACGCCCGTCTGCAACTTCGCAGTGGAGCAAAGACAAGAACGAAGGCCGGCAACCCCGCAGACCTTTGGCAAGGCAGCGGGGAAGCCAATGAACTCCATCTCGCATCCAGACTCACCAACACGGACCTGACGATCGAGCGAGTTCCATTTACTTTTTCTGCCGACTCTGCCGCAACGTCGGCAAAATCGCCTTCCAGCTTGCCAGCCCGCCTCATGGCAAGATCCGCAGTGCCAGACCACGAACCTCATCTGGGGATTGGCCCGTTCACCGTGGCACTGGGCAAGCCCACGCCTGCACTGATGTATGGCTGGATTTCTCGCTCCGGGTACGGTTTCGCCATTCAAGGGGAAGCTCAATTACAGCGCCTGTTGCGGGTGGTCCGCACTGTCGGACTGGCTGCGCCTCAGCCCACTGCTGACGGTGTGGCAAAACTCGATTTGCGGATTGCCGGAGCCTGGGCCGGGTTCGCTGCGCCCCGGGCGGTGGGCACCGCGCAACTACATTCAGTGCGGGCGGAGGTGCGCGGTTGGAATGTCCCGTTGGAAATCGCTTCAGCCAACCTGCTACTGAGCCAGGACCAGGTTCAGGTGCAAAACCTGGCAGCTTCCGTCGCCGGCAGCGAATGGCGCGGCTCACTGCTGCTCCCACGGGCGTGTCTGGCGCCGGCCCTGTGCGCTGTTCACTTCGATTTGCATGCCAACGAAATCGCGGCCGATCAGCTCAATCTGGCGCTAAATCCTGCGGCTCGCAAGCAGCCGTGGTATCACTTTCTTTCTTCCGCGAACTCTGGAACCCCTTATCTCCTGGCGGCGCGGGCTTCGGGGAAAATCAGCGCTGACCAGGTGTCGATTCGCAGATTGACTGCTATCCACGTTTCCGCCGATGCCCGCCTGGAAAACGGCCTGCTCCAGCTCTCCAACTTGCGCGGCGAAGTTCTTGGCGGAAAACATGTCGGTGAATGGAAAGCCGACTTCACCCGCAAGCCTCCGCAGTACACCGGCAGCGGCACGCTCGACCGGGTCGCGCTCGGCCAACTTTCTCAAGTCATGAACGATGGTTGGATCACTGGAACTGCGGCTGGCACTTATCGCATGGCCACTTCAGGCCTATCTATGGCTGAATTGCTCTCTTCTGCGACCGGTGGCCTGCAGGTCGAAGCCCACGATGGTCTTCTGCCGCACATCGCGCTGGCAGACGGGAGTGAGCCCTTGGAGATGAATCGCCTGACGCTTCGCCTGGTTTTGGCGCATGGCAAATTTGCGATTGAGCAGGGCAAACTGGAAACCCCGGCCGGCGCCTACCTCGTTAACGGCTCCGCTTCGCTCGACCGGAGCTTGAACGTGAAATTAGCCCGCGAAGGCTCCCAGGGTTTTAACATTACCGGCACTCTGAGCAAGCCCCTGGTCTCTCCCGGCACCAACGCCGAAACCCAAGCCTCGCTGAAACCGTAAAAACGCCGCATCACGGCACATACCCCGCGCCCCGCAGCACTTTCCCCGCCCTCGCCCCGGTCATCTTTCCCTGATCAATCACCGGTACTCCGTTCACCAAAACGAACTCAATGCCTTGCGATAACTGGTTCGGATTCTCAAACGTCGCCAGGTCGCGCACCGTCGCAGGATCGAAGACCACAACATCCGCCCACATGCCTGCCTTCAGCACTCCGCGATCGGTCAGCCGCATCCGCTGCGCGGGCAAAGCTGAGAACTTGCGAATGGCATCTTCCAGCGTGAGCTTCTTCTCTTCCCGAACGTATTTGCGCAAAATGCGGGGAAACGTGCCGTAAGCGCGAGGGTGCGGGTGTTCCTGGCCTAGAATTCCCTCCGGCGACGCGCCCTCTGAGTCGTTATCAATGGACACCCAGGGCTGTTGCAGCGCCAGAACCACATCCGGCTCCGACATGCCAAAGACGGCAACCGAGGTGAAGGCATGGTCCTGGATCAGAATGTCGCACAGAGCATCAATCGGATCTTCGCCCCAGAGTTTTGCCACCTCAGCCAGCGTTTGCCCCTGTATCGGGAGCAGCTTCGGGTTCTGCACCACGCCGATAAGAACGGCTTCGGGACCGGAAATCTCCTGCCATTCGTTGTTCCAATCTTTCGAAGGCGTCAGCAGATCTTTGCGGATGCGCTCGCGGGTCGCCTTATCCTGCAAACGCTCGATCAGCTTGGCGTCGCCGCCGTCATGCGCCCATGGAGGAATAAACGCCGAGAACGTGTTAAACCAGGCGGTATAGGCGTAAGTGTTGGCGGAAACGTCCATGCCCTGAGCGCGCGCAGCGTCGATCTTGGCCACGACCTCGGGCATGCGCCCAAAGTTCTCTTTGCCCCCGACCTTGATGTGCCAGATTTCCACCGGGACACGCGCCTCGCGCCCGATCCGCAGGGCTTCGTCAATGGCCGAGAGGATCGTATCGCCTTCATCGCGCATGTGGGTGGCATAGATGCCGCCAAACTTCGATGTTTCTCCGGCCAATGCGATCAACTCTTCCGTCTTGGCATAAGGAGCAGGCGCATATTGCAGCGAGGTTGAAACTCCCACCGCGCCATCGTGCATGGCTTGCCGCACCAGTTCCTTCATCTGTTCGAGTTGCTCCGGCGTGGGTTGTTTGTCGTCATCTCCCAGCACCATGCGGCGCACCTGGGTCGCGCCGACATAGGTCGCCAGGTTAATGCCCATGCCCTGCTTCTCCAGTCGGGCAAAATATTGCCGAAACGTCCGCCAGTCAGGCGTGATGCGATAGTGATCGTAGGTAGGGCGATCCGCCTGAATGATGGCGTCGTTCAGCGGCGCTGCCGATGATCCTTCGCCGGTAATTTCGGTAGTGATTCCCTGGTAAATCTTCGAGGGCAGGCGCGGATCAACCAGAATGGTCAACTCCGATTGGCCCAGCATGTCAATGAATCCGGGCGCGACGACCATGCCGCGAGCGTCAATAGTCCGCGCGCGCGCAGCATCGTGCAGATTGCCAATGGCTGCAATCTTTCCGTCACGAATGCCGACGTCACCCGAGTACCACGGCGATCCGGTGCCGTCCATGATGTGGCCGTTGGTAATGACGAGATCGAAGATCGGCACTTGCGCACCCAGAACGGGGCAAAGGCAAACGGCGATAGAACAAATAGAAAATAGTCGGACAAGTCGTTGCATTCTGATTCCATTCAGTCCGTGCGAATTTGATCCCCACCATTGGCAGCCCGCGCTGTCCGGCCGAGAACAATCCCGAGCAGAACCCACACCGCCAGCGCCAGCCATTCATACCCGCTGAAGTGTCCCGGAACATCCGCCAGAACCTTCATCAGGATCATCGCCAGACCAACCATCGCTCCGACGGCGGCAATCAATCGCTTGCCCGGAGGCGGACCCATACGATAATACGCCGCGCAGGCCGCCAGCCAGCCTGCCGCGCATGCCACCGAACCGACTTCGGAGATGGGAACAAGAATCGCGTCGCCGAGAAACATGCAGACCGCGGTCGCCAGCCCCACCGCGATCACCGCCGCCGAGGGCGTCTGATTGCGGGCATGGATGCGACCCACGCTGCAATCCACCAATCCGCGGCGCCCCATGGCGAAAACCATTCGGGTGGCCGCGACAAAATTTCCGTTGAACACTTTGAGCAACGAGAGCAACGCGGCAAAAAGGATGATGCTCACGATCCATCGTGCGCCTACTGCGCGCTCAAACGCTGCCGCCGTCATGAATTTCTGGCTGGTCATTTCCTTCCAGGGGGCGACATAGCCGACCGCGGCGATAATCACGGTGTAGAACAGAATGCCGACGATGATCGCCGCCCACATCGCTTTGAAGAACCCGCCGGAGCGGAATTCCGGGCTGGACTCTTCGGCGCCCTTCACCACCGACTCGAATCCAGCCATGAAATAAGGGACGATCTGCACCACCAGCAACACGGAAACGAACCCGCTGTGGGTAAATAGTGGCGGGAAATTTCGTGGCGAGCCTTTGCCCACCCCGAATCCCACAAAAAGCGCAAACAGAGCCAGAGTGCCGAACGAGGTCCAATTCTGGAAAGTCGCGCTCAGCCGGATGCCACGATAGTTCAGGAGCGTGATCACGCCCACCAATCCCAGCCCTATCACCACATGCGGCAAATAAACCGGCTGGCCTGCAATGCGGTAAAGCTCGAGGGAATCCAGCGGAGGGAAGATGTAGCCCGCGATCTTGCCCACGGCTATGGCTTCCCACGGACAGACGATGAAATAAGCCAGAATCATCATCCAGCCGGTGGCGAAGCTGACCGTTCGCGGAAATACTTTCGCCGTGTACGCAACTTCGCCCGCGGCATCGGGCATCGCCGTAACCAGCTGCCCGTACACGTAGCCGATGGGCAAAAGCAGCGCACCGCCAATGGCGAAGCCGAGGATCGCGCCCAGCGTGCCGCCGCGCAGCAGCCAGTCGTCCATGACCACCAGCCAGCCCACGCCCACCATGGTTCCCCATCCCAGGGTGAAGTAGTCAACCAGGCGAAGTTTGCGGGCGAGAGTAATCACGCGGTAGGCCGGGATTATAAAGCATCAGAGCGGATTGCCACATTCGACACCGCCGCCCGATATGCTATGTTTTAGCTTTCCCCAAATCAGGAAGCCATCATGCCCCGATACGAATATCGTGTTCTAAACCCAACACCCGCAGCGGAAAAAGTATTTCTCGCGTGGATCGAGAAACTGGATCAGGAATTCATGCATCGCGATCCGGAGCATCGCAGTAACATCGTTCGGGATGCTCTGCACGAGCTTTACCTGGGGCGTCCTTACACCAAGCCGCACTCTGCGACTCCGCTCGCAGAGCAGGCTCTTATCCACTCCTTCGATCCGCGCAACGCCACGCTCGAACCCGAAACCTACGGTGACGTTGACGTCACAAAGTACAACGAACGCAAGCCTCTCATCTGGTTCTGGATGATGTACGACCGCTCTCCCGTGGGCTTGAACCACTGGCTGGGACACCGGGTCCGCGCCATGCTTGCTCGCCACGTCTTCAAACATTGCGGCAAGAACGTCAAGATTTTTCACGGCGTCGAGGTTTCCTTCGGATATAACCTGACGGTTGAAGACAACTGCACCATTCACAAATACGTGCTGCTCGACGATCGCGGTGAGATCATCATTCACGAAGGGTCGTCCATTTCTGACTACGCGAATGTCTATTCCCACGCGCACGATCTTAACGACGGCATGATCGTTAGTGATCAGAAGACCGAAATCGGCCCCCGGGCACGGGTTACATACCATGCCACGGTTCTGAGCGGAGTAACCGTGGGCGAGCACGGAATGGTGGGCTCGATGGGCGTAGCTTCGAAAAACGTTGAACCGTTCCACGTCGTGGGCGGTATCCCCGCCAAAACCATCAAAGTTAAATCCATCGCACCGGAAGCGCCCACAACGTTTGAAAAGCGGTAGGGACTCGCGGCTGGCACCGCTTAGTCGTTGCCCGGTCATCCCGACCGCAGCGTTTTTCTTCGCGGAGGAGGGATCTCGCGTGCGGCTACTCTGAACTAGGCGCTCCCTCCCCAACCCTCCTGAATCCGCAGCCTATCAGCCTTCGCATGTTAGTATCACTTGCAAGACCCGATGACCCTTCAGTACGTTGACATTGTCTTTCAGATGATCGCGTTTCTTTTTGCGATCAGCATCCATGAGTCGGCGCACGCCTGGATGGCCAACCGGCGCGGCGACCCGACGGCCCGCATGTTGGGCAGGGTCTCGCTGAATCCGATTCATCATATTGACCCGGTGGGAACCATTCTGCTGCCGGTCATCGCCATGCTGACGCACTTCCCCGTGATCGGCTGGGCGAAACCTACTCCAGTGGACCCTCGCAATTTCAAGAACCCGGTACTCGATGACATTCTGACTTCGGTCGCCGGTCCGGTGAGCAACTTCATCGTCGCCACCGGCGCGACAATTCTTCTGGCCGCGATCGCCGTGGTCGCTCCCGGAGGAAGGATGATCGTCCACGGCGCCATGGGCGGCTTTTTGACCAGCAACTCCGCCCTGGTGCCGGCCAGCATCTTGCTCTATGAACTGATGGCCATCAACGTTCTGCTTGGAGTTTTTAACCTGATTCCGGTGCCGCCGCTGGACGGAAGCCATGTGCTGCGCCATTTTCTTTCGGAAAATGTCCGCCGCGTTTATGACATGGTCGGAATCTTCGGGCTGATGGCGCTTGTGTTTTTTGGCGGCAACTTCCTCTGGGCCCTGATTAGCCCGGTGTTAAATCTCTATAGATCAATCTTGTTGAGCGTCTGATGCCTGCCCGGCCTAATTCCCGCAAACGCGTGCTCAGTGGAATGCGCTCCACCGGCAAGTTGCATCTGGGCAACTACGTGGGCGCGCTGCAAAATTGGGTCAAGATGCAGAACCAGTACGAATGCTTCTTCGAGGTAGCTGACTGGCACGCGCTCACCACAGATTACGCCGACACCTCGCGGGTGAAAGCGAATTCGTTCGACGTGGTGCTCGATTGGCTGGCTGCCGGACTTGATCCTGAACGCAGCACGATTTTCATTCAGTCGCACGTCCCTCAGCACGCCGAACTTCATTTGCTCTTCTCCATGGTCACGCCGCTCGGCTGGCTGGAGCGGGTACCGACGTACAAAGAGCAGCGGGAGAACATCAAAGACAAAGACCTAGGCACCTACGGATTTCTCGGCTATCCCGTGCTGCAGGCGGCCGACATTCTCATCTATAAGGGCGACTTTGTGCCCGTGGGCGAGGACCAGGTCGCGCATGTCGAATTGACCCGCGAGATTGCCAGAAGATTCAACGGGCTATACAACCTTCAGGGTGCTGCGGTTTTCCCTGAGCCCCAGCCGCTTCTCACCCCCGCCGCCAAGCTGCCTGGAACTGATGGCCGTAAGATGTCTAAGTCCTATGGGAATACGATCCTGCTCACGGACCCCGAGCCCGTGGTGCGGCAGAAATTGAAAACCATGGTCACTGATCCGGCCCGCGTCCGCCGCAGCGATCCGGGTAACCCAGATGTCTGTCCGGTCGGCGACCTGCACAAAATCTTCAGCGATCAGGCGACCATGGAAAAAGTGAACCAGGGTTGCCGGTCAGCGGGAATCGGCTGCATCGAATGCAAGAGCTGGGTCGCCGACGCCCTGGTTAACATTCTTAATCCCATGCAGGAGCGCCGCAAGAAATATGAGGACAAACCACGCCTGGCCTGGGATATCCTTGAGGCAGGGTCGGCTCACGCCCGCAAGGTCGCCGGCGGGACCATGGTCGAGGTACGGGAGGCGATGGGCATGTCCCTGGAATATGCCGCTCCCGGGGGCGAGCAGAGCGCAACGTAGATGAGAGCAAATGGGTGAACCGGCAAAAATCGTAGACTTTGCGGCGCCCGTCGCCACACCGTCACTTGTAGAGGCGAAAGCCTCCTGGAAGAAAGAGGCCAACGACTTTCCTTTCTCGGTTTCGGTCAGCGATGTCTACGAAGGCCCTCTCGACTTGCTGCTCGACCTCATCCGCAAGCAGGACATTGACATCTACGATATTCCCATCGCGACGATCACGGCGCAGTATCTCGCCTACGTGGAAAAACTGCGCGAACTGGATGTGAACGTGGCGGCTGAGTTCATCTACATGGCCGCAGTTTTGATTCACATCAAGTCGAAGATGCTTTTGCCGCGTGATCCGGCGGCGGCTTCCGAGGCAGACGACGACCCTCGCGCCGAACTGGTGAACCGGCTCATCGAGCATGAGAAGTTCAAATCAGCGGCGCAGATGCTCATGCAGAAGCAGCAGATTGAAGATGCGGTGCGTTCCAACCCGGCAATCCGGGAATTCATGGACGCGGAAGGAACCGAGCCAGAGATCGCGGCGGATGTGATTGATCTGGTAAAAACGTTTCAGCAGATTTTGGACCGGGCCCGCAACCGGCCGCTCATCCAGGTGGACGAAGAAACCGTCACCGTGGGACAGATGATCGAATACCTGCGCCGCCGCTTGTCGCTCGAAGACCGGCCCATTCGCCTGAAGCATCTCCTGCGCAACCTTGAGTCGCGCCCGGCGTTGGTATGCATGTTTCTGGCTCTGCTGGAATTAGTACGTTTGCAGGCGATTCAGTTGCGGCAGGATCGCATGTTCGGAGAGATATTCTTGCGCAAGCACGTAGGATTTGAAGCGGTGATGACGGAGCAGGCCGCCGTAAGAGATGACTGGCGCTAAAAGCGCCATCCCAAAGCTGGGAGATGCCCGAATAAACCAATGAGCCTCAAAGCCAAAATCGAAGCCATCATTTACGCGGCGGAAACGCCCATTACGCTCGATCACATCATCGAGTTAGTAAAGGACTCCGTCGTCAGTGACGGCGCGGCTGACGGGACCGAGGTCAAGTCTCGCGTGCGCTTGGCCCTCGAAGAGCTGGCGGTGGACTACTATTCGCCCGATCGCGGCATCGAGATTCGCCAGGTTGCGGGCGGATATCGCATGTCCACCAAGCCAGAACAGCATGACATGGTGCGCGCGTTTGCCAAGAGCCTGAAGCCTCCCATTCGGCTGTCTTTGCCAGCTCTTGAGACCCTGGCCGTAATCGCTTACAAGCAGCCGGTCACAGTTCCAGAAATCAGCGAGATTCGCGGCGTGGATGCGGCGGGAGTGATAGGAACCCTGCTGGATCGTAAACTGATTACCACCGCCGGCCGCAAAGCCGTGATCGGCAGGCCGATTCTTTACAAAACCACCAAAGAATTTTTGCTGCGCTTTGGATTGAAAGACGTGAACGAACTTCCCAGCATGGAGGAATTCGAGAAGCTGGTGGCGGAATCGTTCCAGAGCGATCTGCTGGCCACCGACGAAGCAGCGCACAGTACCGCCAGCGCGCCGGAGGCAACCCCTGCTTTGACGCGTGAACAAGGTGCGAGCTCGGAGCCTGTCGAGATCAATTCCGTTGAGATCGAGGTAGAGCAGGAAGCCACAATCGCCGGGGCAACCAGCGCAACCGGAAGCGACCCGGCGGCGTAAGCCCCGCAATCTTCATCTCTTTCATATCGCCAAATACCATGCCCGAACGCCTCCAGAAAATCATCGCTGCCGCCGGAATCTCTTCCCGCCGCAAAGCGGAACAACTGATCACCGGCGGGCTGGTTTCGGTCAACGGTCAAGTGGTCACGGAACTCGGCAGCAAAGCCGACCCCGAACGCGACCACATCCGGGTTAACGGGAAACTGCTGCACGGCCCGGAGCGGCATACCTACCTTCTGCTAAACAAACCCAAGGGTTACGTCACCACCATGCGCGATCCTGAAGGGCGCCCCACTGTGACCCAACTCCTGCGCGGCGTCAAAGCGCGAGTCTATCCCGTGGGACGGCTCGACTACTCGAGCGAAGGCCTGCTGCTGCTCACCAACGACGGCGACTTTGCCGCCCGCATGATGAAAGCCGCGTCCCACGTGCCCAAAACTTACATGGTGAAGGTGGCCGGAAGTCCGCAGGCGGGTGGCCTGTCGCGCTTGCGTGACGGCCTTTTCATCCGCACCGACCGCGGCAAACGGATAAAAACTGCGCCCGCCAAAATCAAGGTCATTCGCGAATCCGCCAATCCCTGGTACGAGGTCACGCTGATCGAAGGCAAGAACCGCCAGATTCGCCGTATGTTCGAAGAAATCGGGCACCACGTGGAAAAAATCAAACGAGTGCGCTATGGTCCGCTGGAGTTGAATGTGCCTCCGGGAAAATTCCGGCGGCTTTCGCCGCAAGAAGTCGAACGACTGAAATCGCTCGCCGGACACTCGGTTATATCCTGAATTCATCAACCACTAAAGACACGAAGTTACACGAAGATGTGAATCCTCAGGGTTTCCTTCGTGCCCCTTTGTGTCCTTCGTGGTTAATTAAGATGTTGGCCGGATAGACCCCGTGGGTGACAGCCTCCCAACCCACGTGATAAAGATTAAATGGACCCAATGACCGACTTCCGGCAGCTTGTGCCCGAATATGTGCGAACTCTGGGCGGGTACACTCCGGGAAAGTCGCTTCGCCAGGCGCAAGAGGAGAGCCGCGTGAACTGCGTCAAAATGGCCTCGAACGAGAACCCGTTCGGGCCTTCGCCGCTGGCAGTCAAGGCGATGCAAGCCGTTCTCGCCGAGTGCAATTTCTATCCTGATAATGACGCCAGTGAGCTAAGACAGAAGCTGGCAGAACTCCACAACGTAAAGCCAGAGCAGATCGTCCCCACCGCCGGCTCGACCTCCTTGCTGGGCATTATTGCCCGCGCCCTGCTCTCGCCGGGGCTCAATGCCATCACCAGCGAGCGCTCGTTCATCGTTTATCCCATCGCCACCCAAGCCGCAGGCGGAACGCTGATTCAAGTCCCGATGCGCAACCATGGTTTTGATCTGGATGCGATTTCCTCTGCCATCAACCGCGACACCAGAATTATTTTCATTTCGAACCCCAACAATCCCACGGGGACAATAGTGGACGCGGGAGAGCTGGACGGTTTTCTCGGAAAAATCCCCGAGAACATAATCGTCGTGCTGGATGAGGCTTACTGCGATTTCGCGCAGCATTTTGCAGCTCTTCGCCGCCTGGACTACTCCCATTGGTTTGATTATGTGAGTCAGAACCGCAACGTGGTGGTGTTGCGAACGTTTTCCAAGGCCCATGGCCTGGCGGGACTGCGCGTAGGGTACGGGATTGGCCCGTCGGAATTGATGTCATATTTCGCACGCCTGCGCAATACGTTCTCGGTTTCGTCTGTAGCGCAAGCGGCAGCGCTGGCTGCCCTCGCAGATGAAGCTCACATCGCCAAAGCACTCCGCAACAATGCGGAGCAAGCGCAACGGCTCACCGCAGAGATTTCGGAGCTGGGATACTCCGTGGTTCCCACCTGGGCAAATTTTCTCTACTGCGAACTAGAGGAGGACGCCTCCGAATTCGCCCAGCAGATGCAAGCCGAAGGCGTAATCATCCGCCCGCTGGGACCCTGGGGCGCCCCAACTGCAATTCGAGTCACCATCGGCACCCCGGCGCAGAATGATCTCTTCCTGAAAGCGTTCAAGAAGGTCACGGAACGCGCAACGGTGAAATAGTTTACTGCCCCACCATCGGCAGGCGTGCTGCCCCGAACAAGCCGGCATCGCTGCCCAGCAAGGCCCGCGTGACGATGGTCTTGGTCTGCCCTCCCGGCTGGACGCGGCCTGCCGCGCCTCCATTGCCCGATCCCGGCTCCGGATCGGTCGCCGCATAGACCATGGATCGCTCCCGGAGTTCCATAAACATAGCGGGTGAAAAGGCATCCCACGCGCTGACGACTCCGCCGCCAATCACATAGATGGGAAGGTTCAACGCGTTTACCATATCTGCGAGAACGATGCCCAAAGCCCTGCCCACTCGGCGAAAGATCTTTCTCGCTTCTTCGTCGCCTTGAATGGCCAGGTTGTACACAGCTTTGGCGCTGAACTCCGCGTTCCCGGTGGCCGCTCGGGCCAAGCCGGGCGCAGCCCCGCCGGCAATAGTCTCGCGCGCCATCCGCACCACCGCGGTGGCGGACGCGTAGGCTTCCAGGCAGCCGCGGTTTCCGCATCCACATTGCGCCCCGTCCGGCTCCACCGTGGTGTGGCCAAACTCGCCCGCCATGCCGGTCATGCCGTGCCAGATGCGCCCGTTCAGAACCAGGCCGCCGCCCACGCCTGTTCCCAGCGTCAGCATCGCCATGTCGTCAAACTCGCGAGCCGCGCCCAGCCACTGCTCGCCAAAGGCGGCAGAGTTGGCATCATTTTCCAGAATTACCAGAGCTCCCAGCCGCTTCTCGATTTCGTCGCGGGCGGGATAGTCGGCCCAGTCGGGGAGATTGGGCGACTCGCGCACCATGCCGGTTTTCATATCAATAATTCCCGGCACCCCAATGCCAATTCCCATCAGGGAGTCAGACGCGCGGTATTTGGCTGCGAGACGCTGGATGGCATCACACATGTCCTTAATCACGTGGTCGCGTCCCAGCGCGACCTGGGTGCCAAGCGTGATTTTTTCCAGCAGGTTGCCCTGCTCACCCACCGCCGCAATGCGAAGATTGGTGCCACCCAGGTCCACGCCGATGGAGTAATTAGCCATAAATCGAAACGTCAGGGTAACATCCGGAGGGACTCAATTGCCAGACACAAATTGCGGAAAAGTCGAGAAAAAGCCTTAGAAAAATCGTTTTAGTGAACGGGACCCCGCGGCGTTAGCTTTGACACTTCCCGCAGTAATGGCTGCTCCGGCCGGCGATAACCACGCGTTTTATGTTCGTCTTGCAGACCAGGCATGGCTCGCCTTCGCGGCCGTACACGCGATGCTGGAGCTGAAAAAATCCCTCTTCGCCGTCGGCATCTACATAGTCTGAAACCGACGATCCTCCCAGGGCGATGGCTTCCGTAAGCACTTCCTGCACCGCCAGATACAGCCGCCGCAGGTTCTCGCGGGTGAGCGAAGCGGCGCGGCGGCGCGGCCGGATTCCAGCCCGAAACAGCGATTCGTCGGCGTAGATGTTGCCTACGCCGCTCAGCAACTTTTGGTTCAACAGAGCACTCTTGATCGGCGTCTTGCGCCCACGAAACAATCTGACAAAGCGCTCGAGGTCAACCTCCAGCGGCTCGGAGCCGGCAGCTTCGAATCCGTGGGCAACACTTAGCCGTCCAAATCGGCGGGGATCCACAAAACGCAGTTCCCGTCCCGAGGCCAGCTTCGCAATCGCGTGGGTATGTTTGGCGATCTCGTCTTCGGGATTCGAAACCACCATGCGTCCGGTCATTCCCAGGTGGACGATCCACTGGGCTGGTTTCGACGTAGGAGCGGACCTTGCTGCCTTTGCTTTTCTTTTCGCCTGCGAACGCGAACTCGATGTAGGCGCGGGCGTCCTCGCCCGCGCAGGGGCGACGCGACGAGCTTCCAGATCGAAGACGATGTGCTTCCCCACGCGCCGCACACCTGCGATTCGACTGGACTCCAGTGTCCGCGCAATTTCCGCCGCCGGTGATTTCAGCGGCTCCGGCTTCGATCCCAGCCACACCGATTCGATCACATCCCCGGTCACTCGGGCCGCAAGTCCTCGGGCAATGGTTTCAACTTCAGGCAGTTCGGGCATGAGGTACTAGTTTATCGCGGTATGTGTGGGGCAAGGCCCGCACTGCCTGGGGCCGCTCGCCAATTGCTCATCCTCACCTCGCCGGGTTATCATTCTAAGTACACCTCAGCTCCACTTTTATCCTTATCATTTCGCTCGGTCATTTTTCTGGGGCAACGAGTGTGTGCGACCCCGCAATCCGGCCGAGGGTGGCCGTAGCAATCCGTTTCAATGGAGTTCTTGCGATTGATGAAAGGTAGATCTGCGGTCATCGTAGGCGCCCAGTGGGGCGACGAGGGCAAGGGCAAAATTGTTGACGTGCTCTCGGAAAACTTTTCCATTGTGGCTCGCTATGCGGGCGGCCACAATGCCGGGCACACCGTCATCATTAACGGCAAGAAATTTGTCCTGCAATTGGTGCCCTGCGGCGTGTTGCGCTCCGGCTGCTGCAGCGTAATCGGCAATGGCGTGGTCCTCGACCCCATCGCCTTCCTCAAAGAAGTCGGCGGCTTGCGGGAAGCCGGAGTCAAAGCGGATGGCAACCTGTTCATCAGCAACCGCGCCCACGTTATTCTGCCCTACCACCGCATGATCGAATTGGCGTCAGAAAATGCGCCGGGACGCGTGAAGATCGGTACCACCTCCCGCGGTATCGGCCCAACCTACGAAGACAAAATGGGCCGCCGCGGCCTGCGGGTTGCCGACCTGCTCGATCTTGCTCTGCTCAAAACCCATATTGAAAACGCCTGCCGCGAGAAGAACATGATCGCTCATGCCCTGTTCAACTCCGAACCGCTCGACCCCGACAAGATGTACAAAGAGTATGCCGACGCCTCTGCCAGGATTGCGCCCTTCGTCCGTGACACCGGGGCGTTCCTGAACAAGGCGTTGGCCGGGGGCAAGTCGGTGGTATTCGAAGGCGCGCAGGGCACGATGCTGGATATTGACCACGGCACCTATCCGTTTGTAACCTCATCCAGCGCAACTTCGGGGGGAGCGGTCATCGGAACCGGAGTCGCACCCACTGCCATTGATACCGTCATTGGAATCAGCAAAGCCTACTGCACCCGCGTGGGCGGAGGGCCATTTCCGACTGAAGACTTGGGATCCCTGGGCGACATGCTGCGCAGACGCGGCAACGAATTTGGCGCCGTCACCGGACGCCCCCGCCGCTGTGGATGGATTGATTTGCCTCTGCTGCGTTACGCTGGCATGATTAACGGAATCTCGTGGCTGGTCGTGACCAAGCTCGATGTGCTGGACGAACTAGCCGAGATTCCCATTTGCGTGGGATATAAGATCAACGGTAAAAAGACCGACGAGATTCCGGCGCAGGACAGCGGATTTGGTCAGATCGAATGCATCTATCACAAAATGCCCGGCTGGCGAACTTCAACTCAGGGGATCACCAAGCTGGAGAGGCTGCCGAAAGCGGCGCGCGCATACCTCGCTCTTGTCGAGAAGGAGAGTGGATCCCGCATCGGCATGATCTCCACCGGACCGGGACGTGAGGAAACTATTTTTGTGGACGAGTTCGTGGCAAAGCTCAAGGAGCTAACCAGCGCCGGGACGAGGAAAACAAAAACCAAGGCGAAGGCGAGAAGTAAGAAAAGCTAATATACGGAGCAAGCGAATGGTGGCGTTAGCGGTGACGTGGATGGCGAAGGCAGGCCGCGAAGCGGAGGTGGCCGGCATCTTTGGCAGACTGACGGAGGAATCGCGCAAGGAACCCGGGGTCCTCATGTTTCAGGTACACCGGCACAAAACCGAGCCGCGCCGCTTCTTCATCTATGAGCAATATAAGGATGATGCTGCGCTGGAGGCCCATCGCGCTACGCCACATTTTCTGCAATACGCCCGGAAGGAATTACCCAAAATCGCCGACCGGATCGAGGGCCAGTTGTACGAACCGATCGGGTGAGCGTCCGTGTCGGTATTACTTCTTATCCGCCATCAGCACCCCGCCCGACGCGTAGCTCTCTTTCGACACTTCATGGAACGCCACCACAATCGCCTCGCGGCGCGCCCCCGCTTCTTCCACCATCGCATCGGTGATGCGCTGCGCCAGTTTGCGTTTCTGATCGGCTGTGCGGCCCGTCAGCATCGTGACTTGAACTAATGGCATAGAGAAACAGCTCCTGGCTTCTGGCTCCTAGCTACTGTGCCAACTCGTATCCCGCGAAGAAATAACTCAGCTCGAAACGCGCAGTCTCATCGGCATCGGAGCCGTGAATCGCGTTGTGCTCAATATTCGTCGCCCACTTCTTACGGATCGTGCCCTCTTCCGCGTTCGCCGGATTCGTCGCTCCCATAAGTCTTCGCAGGTCGGCAATGGCGTTTTCCTTTTCCAGCGCCAGCACCACCATCGGCCCGCTCGACATAAAGCTGGTCAGCGAATTGAAAAACGATTTGCCCGCGTGCACAGCGTAGAACTGTTCCGCCTGATACTTGGAAATCTCAAGCATCTTCATGGCAAGAATGTGGAAGCCGTTCTTTTCGAACTGCTCGATGATGTCGCCGATCGCGTTCTTCTTCACCGCGTCCGGTTTAATGATGGTAAAAGTGCGTTGCAGAGTCTTCATGGTTTCTGTTGTTCGTCCTTAATCTGGTCGTTAGTCGTAGGTCGTCCGTCGTTCTCTCCAGCTTTGCCCTACCGAGTACGGGGCACTCAGTACAAACCTATGCCCTCGCTGCCGCCCCCATTGCTGCCACCACGGTTTCGCCAATTTCCGCTGGCGATTTGGCGACGCGAATCCCCGCCGCTTCCATGGCCTTGATCTTCTCCGCCGCAGTTCCTTTCCCGCCGGAGATAATCGCCCCGGCATGCCCCATTCGCCGCCCCGGTGGCGCAGTCTGTCCGGCAATGAACCCCACCACCGGTTTTTTCATTCGCGCCTTCACAAACTCCGCCGCGGTTTCTTCCGCGTTGCCGCCGATCTCGCCAATCATCACCACCGCTTCGGTCTGCGGATCTTTATTAAATAACTCCAAAGCGTCGAGGAACGTGGTTCCGATGATGGGATCGCCGCCAATACCAATCGCCGTGGACTGCCCGATGCCGCGCGTAGTGAGCTGATAAACGGCTTCGTAAGTCAACGTCCCTGAACGCGAAACGATCCCTACCGGGCCTTCGCGGTGAATGTGACCGGGCATAATGCCAATCTTGCATTTTCCAGGCGAAATAATCCCCGGACAATTCGGCCCGATCAGCCGCGCCCGCCGGTTCTGCAGAAACTCCCAGGCTCGAACCATGTCGAGAGTAGGCACGCCCTCGGTGATGCACACGATTAGTTCGATCTCTGCATCTGCGGCTTCCATAATCGCGTCCGCAGCAAACGGCGGCGGCACAAAAATCACCGACGCATCCGCGCCCGTCTTATCTACCGCTTCCTGCACCGTGTTAAAGACCGGCCAGCCTTCGTGCGTCGTTCCGCCCTTGCCGGGGGTCACGCCGCCGACAATCTTCGTTCCATACTCGGCGCAAGTCTTGGCATGAAACGTGCCTTCGCGCCCAGTCAGGCCCTGCACAATCACTCGCGTTGATTTATCTACAAGAATGCTCATGAATTCGTCTCTGCTCTAGTCCTGCGAAAACTACCCTCTCGCCGCCGCAACCACCTTCTCCGCCGCATCCTTCATCGTCTCCGCCACAATAAAATTCAATCCCGATTGTTTGAGTATCTCCCGCCCCTGCTCCACGTTCGTTCCCTCCAGCCGCAGCACCAGAGGCAGTTGAATCTGCGTCTTGTTCGCTGCCTCCACAATGCCCTTAGCTAGCGTATCCACTCGCAAAATCCCGCCAAAAATATTGATCAGCACCGCCTTCACATTCTTATCACTCAACAGGATTTCAAACGCATGCGTCACCTGGTCGGCGCTCGCACCTCCGCCCACATCAAGAAAATTCGCCGGCATGCCTCCCGCGTACTTAATAATGTCCATCGTCGCCATGGCCAGCCCCGCGCCGTTCACCATGCAGCCCACGTTGCCGTCGAGCTTGATGTAATTCAGGCTGAACTTCGAAGCCTCCACCTCCAGCGGATCTTCTTCCGTCACATCGCGCAGCTCGCGCAGGTCAGGGTGCCGGAACATCGCGTTGTCATCGAAAGTAATCTTGGCATCGAGCGCAAACAAGCGCCCATCCGTGCAACTGACAAACGGATTAATCTCCATCAGCGACGCATCCGTCTCCTCAAACGCCTTGTACAGCCCGCTCATAAAACGCACCGCTTCGTTGATCTGCTGCGGCTTCAGCCCCAGCGCAAACGCCAGCTTGCGCGCCTGGAACGCCTCCAGGCCCATGCCCGGATCAATGTGCGCCTTCAAAATGGCATCCGGATTCTCCGCCGCCACTTGCTCAATTTCCATCCCGCCCGCCGCCGACGCCATAAACACCGGCCGCGCTTCCACGCGATCCACCACAATTCCCAGATACAGTTCTTGTTCTATCGGCAGCGTCTCTTCAATCAGCAGCCGGCGCACCACGCGCCCCTCCGGGCCCGTCTGATGCGTCACCAGCGTCATGCCCAGAATCTTTCCGGCAATCTCCGCCGCCTCTTCCACCGACTTGGCAATCTTTACCCCGCCCCCTTTGCCGCGCCCTCCAGCATGAATTTGCGCCTTGACCACCACGCCGCTGGCCCCCGCGTCGAAAAGCCGCCGCGCCGCGGCTTCGGCTTCTTCGCGCATCGCCGCCATCTCCCCGCGCGGCACCGCGACACCATAGTTCTTAAGAATGCCCTTGGCCTGGTACTCATGAATTTTCATAATGATGCTCGTTCAGCTTTATGATCGGCAGGAACCCGCTTGCAGCTTAGATCGTGGGCAGCAAACATTTGATTCTATAGAAGGAGTGCGGGACGGGGCAAACGGGAGGGGTGTCGCGTTTCTTGTAAGGGGCGAGCCAATGATCTGCTGCGACGCAGACTGGGCTAGAAATAGCTCGGTTTACCACCGCACAATATCACGGCGTGCTTCAAGGCCTTGGCAAAACGTGCTGCGTACTCGGGAGTACTGAACCCCAATTGGCTCTGGGTTTCATCCTTCGGCTTCTCTTTGTGTTCAGGCTGACCACAATAAGCGATGTTTCCGGGCATCCCCTTGCACAGTTCGTCCAGAATGTCTCCCTGTGTCTTCGTGGGGTCATCCTTGTGGTAGTCACTATATAGCGACCTTCCGACGGAACTCCTGGACTCCTCGTGGATTTTGGCTTTGGCGTTCGAGGTTTGGAAAATAACAAATTTGCCTTGCTCATCTTCGCAGTTCCAGCCTTTCGTCGGGCCGGACGGCGTATCAAAGGATGCGCAAGCGTCCTGAACCCGAATCGAGGTAGGGTCGATGTCCTTAAGGTCAAGAGTGTCCACATCATGCTCGAAGACGCTTATGCCTAATGATCCCATGTCGTTGTTCGTCACATCTACATCAAACTCCACGCGGCATCCTGTGTGGGAGAACTTCGTGATGCTCTCCAAATGATACGGGTCGAGATGGTCACGCACCCAGTCGGACGTGTAGGGCTGCGGGAAAGGGCGGTGAATTACCGTATTGTTCCCCTCGGAAGCTTTGAGAGTATCCTCCATCCAACTCAGGCTCTCAGGGAGGCTTGGCTCTCGCGAAGCCTTGGTCTGGCACTGCGCCGCTCCGCACAGCAGCATTCCTATGACGACCGCGACGAAGCGCGTCCAAGGGTTTCTCATCTGTTTTGTCCCATCATTGACCCATCCGGTCCTTCACGGTGCCGACCAGGACACGTCACCTTTCATCGCGCAGAATTTCGACCCAGACTCACCGTTTGGCTTCCACCCACGCCTCGGAGTCCGGGCCGAGCCGGACAATCTTGATCTACCCGATCAGAGCAAGCACCAGTTTCACGAGTGCCATAAGGAACGCAATCCCGTAAAAGAGGCCCCTCAGATGCGCTCGCAGCTGATCGAGGAGCTCCGATTCTCCGGGTTCGGAGACCTCGCTCTCCTTTGCGGACCCGGAGCGTTGAAAGATGCCAGACAGTTCGACATCCGCCCGCACAGCTGCAGTCGCGCAAAGAATCATCACCAAAAGGCAGACAACAACCGACTCGAAAAAGCTGTAGCTGCGGAAGAGAATCCAGGCGGCCAGCACATCCCACATGATGCCAATCGCGCCAAGGAGGAGGGTTACGGCCAGCCTCCAGCGTCGAGCAGTTCTTTGCCGGGTCGTTGAGCCGCTGTAGTTTGCCTCAACTGAGGCGAGCTGAGGCAGCCCTGCCCCGCATTTGGTGCAGGTTGAGGCATTCTCAATGACGGCGGTGCCGCAGCCGTTGCAAAACACCGGACACCTCACAGGTTATTCTACGGGGCGAGTGTAACCCAGTCCTGGGTCGAGATCCTAGGGCTTAGCGAGCATAGGCCTGTCATACTCTTAGAGCATGAAATCCGAGTGGATCTTCGAGTGCGACACCGCAGTTTTTGAGCGGATTAAGAGCGAAGCGAATTTTCAGCAAGTTGTTGCGCTCGCCCGCGCGGTAAACAGTCTAGAATTCGCATTGTCCGCGATAATCGCAGACGCCCAGGACCACTCCTCTAATGCAAGTCGCTCCCGGATCAACTCTTTTCTTTTCGGCTCCGCGATTCTCTATGAGGGCTTACTGCTCGTTGAGAGGATGAATAAGGAGTTTGGAAACAACGACATTTTCGAGCAGGGCCTGCACACGCTTCTCAAAGATCCAGTCGCCAGAAAGCTGCGTAGTTCTCACATGGGTCCGGCTCGCAATTCTGCGGTGTTTCACTACGACCCAGAAGAGTTCGGCGAAATTCTGAGCAGCGCGAGTGTAGACGAATGCCAGTTCATGGTCGGGCGAGAAAATCCCGCTCGCGACATTTACTTTCCTTTTGCGGATACACTTGCTGCCGAGCTGCTGATGGGGCGAGCTGCTGCTGACGAGGGCTTTTATGAAGAGCTTGGTTCGGTGATAAACGAAACAAGGAAGTTGGCCGTGCGATTCATCGAATTGTCCCACAGGCTGATTGTGAGGTGCTTGCAGGAATGGGGATTCGCTCCCCGGACACTCCCCTGAATCCTGTGCCCAGCACTGTCCATAATTATCACTTATTGCCATTTGTCGCTAAATCGCTGTTACACTCCCCTCATGAACGTCAACCTCGGTCCAGTCTTTGACAAGTTCGTCGCGGGGATGCTCGACAGTGGCCTCTATCAGTCGCAAAGCGAAATTCTTCGTGAGGGATTGCGCCTTCTCAAGGAACGCGAAGACCTGAAGAAACTCCGGCTCGCCGAACTCCGTGAGCAAGTTGCTCGGGGCGCTGAACAAGCCGACCGTGGCGACTTTGTGGACGGGCCGCTGACTTTCAGAAAGATCCGGGAGAAGAGCACGCAACGCAAGCGCGCCCGCGTTCCCGCGACCCAACGAGGAGCCAAACTCTTTCATGCCTTGACCAGGGCGAGCGATCCGCAAGAACGGAACAGGCTCGCGAAAAAACTGGATGATCGGCTTATGCGGGATTAAATCGCTCGCCCATGCCCACTTTCGTGGTCTTGACAGCACCGCGGCAAATCGCTAATCCTGAAATCTTCGAGTTCGCGGAACGGCGTTGTCGCGTAACTCCTTATTCCGCAAGATTTTGCCCGCAACTCCTTGCGGCCCAAGATTTTGTCCCGGAATCACGCGCCAACCTCATGATTCCAGAGAACCCCGGGGGGAGGGGGGGTCGGCATATACGTATAATATAGTATGTACATTACCGCCATGACACAATGTTCCACGTGGAACATACCGCCGCTGCGAAGTCGTGGCCAACCAGCTCATCACCAGCACCGAGACGACAGCCCCCAAGAACTTTTAAGCCAACGTTAATATTCGCTCATTTACTATTCCTTGACTGCCCATACATCTCGGATAATATTGGGAGCATCCATCACAAAGACCCGTCAACCAAACCTGGCATCTCAACCGGAGAACGTCGAATGAATCGGAAAGCGGTGCAATGCGCCTCTGCGATGTGGGCTCTGGCGCTTTCTCTCCTGATCTCGCATCCCTTGCCGGCGCAAGTTGCGGGCGCTACGCTGTCCGGCACCATCACCTCCCCTTCCGGAGCGGCCGTGCCCAACGCCAAGGTTTCTGCTAAAAATGTGGCCTCCGGTCAATCGTCCGAAACCCAGACCAGTTCAACCGGGACTTTCACCCTGCCCGATCTCGCGCCCGGAGACTACGAGGTTTCCGTCTCAGCAGATGGGTTCGCCGCGAACCCAACCAAAGTTACCCTCACAGCAGGAACTCCTCAGACCGTGAATCTGAGTTTGACGGCCAATCTTCCGAACGCGCCTTCCAGCAGCACGACCGAGCCTTCGCTCTCCGATCTGGGCTTCTCTTCCTCTCAGACCCAGGGAAACACCCGCGAGCAGGCGCTGCTCGATAAACGCACGCACATGCTGAAGATTCATCAGCGCATGGGGTTAATCACGACCATTCCCTTGATTGCGACCGTCGTCACTTCGCTCAACGCCGGGGGCAAGAACACCAGCACAGCCTCGCGCGATCTGCATACGGCGCTCGGCGGATTGACGGGAGATTTGTACGGCATAACCGCTTACTACGCCATCCGCGCGCCCCGAGCGCCGGGAGTCGAAACCCGCGGACCGATCCGTTTCCACAAAGCCATGGCATGGATCCATGGCCCCGGCATGATCCTGACGCCCATCCTGGGCATTATGGCTTACAATCAAAAGAGCAATGGCGAAAAAGTTCACGGCATCGCCGCCGCGCATGGGCCGGTAGCCATCGTAACTGCGGGAGCCTTCGGAGCGGCTCTTCTCTCAGTATCCATTAAGTTCTAGTCTGGGCTTATGAAAAAGAACATCCTGATTGCCTTCGCGCTTTTGGTGCTTCCCGCGCTCGCGGACAGCCAGTGGATGCTCAAAGACTGCACTCTCACTTACCATGTATCGCATCCGCTGCATCAGACCGAAGGAGTCAGCCACGCGGCGCGAGGCAAGGGATCCTGCCACGACGGACAATGCGATTTCCTAATCGCGGTACCGGTCAAGTCCTTTGATTCCGGTGACAGCAACCGCGACATTCACATGGTTCAGGTCACGCGCGGCGCGGAGTTCCCCATGGTCATCGTGCGCACCCGCCTGCCCGAGTCGTCCGCCACATCCGCGACCATCAACGCCGATCTGGAGATTCAGTTCGCCGGTCAGACCGCCCAGTACAAGCAGGTTCCCTTCAAACTGGAGACCAAAGACGGCGAAACTCATCTCACGGGGACAATTCCGGCCACACTTTCCGATTTCAAGATTGATCCGCCATCGCTGCTGACCCTGCCCGTCAAGAACGATATTCCGGTGCGTGTGGAAATGACCTGGCGCCCGCAGTAGAGTCCCACGTAAACCTTCCCCGTCGTCCTGCCCTAATCCCTTGGTGCTAACCTTGTATTTCACAAAATGATCCTCGACGCCCTCCACCGTATCGCCAACCATCGCCAGTCGCTCTCCCGCGAAGAGGCGCAAGCGGTCATGTCCGAGGTCCTGAGCGGCAAATGTTCCGATGCGCAGATTGCCGCGCTGCTGGTCGCGCTGCACATGAAGGGAGAGACCGTCGAAGAGATCGTTGGCTTCGCCCAGGCTATCCGCGCCGCCGCCACTCCCTTGAGCGTTCATCGCAATTCAACGGTGGATGTCAGCGGCGCCGAACGTGACGCACTGGTGGACACCTGTGGCACCGGTGGCGATGCCAGCGGCACCTTCAATATTTCAACCGCAACCGCTCTGGTGGTGGCGGGCGCGGGAGTCCGCGTAGCCAAGCATGGCAATCGCAGCGTCACCTCGAAATGCGGCTCAGCCGACGTAATGGAAGCTTTAGGCGTCAACATCAATTTGCCGCCGGCGCGCCTGGCCGCATGCCTGGAGCAGGTTGGCATCGCTTTTCTTTTTGCTCCCGCCATGCACTCCGCCATGAAACATGTTCAAACCGCCCGCCGCGAGCTTCGTCTGCGGACGGTCTTCAATCTGCTCGGGCCGCTCACCAATCCGGCACACGCATCGGCGCAAGTGGTGGGGGTTTACTCGCTGGATCTGGTAGAGAAGGTGGCTGAGGCGTTGAGCATGTTGGGCCTGCATCGGGCACTGGTTGTGCACGGCCTGGATGGACTGGATGAAGTCACGATCACCGGACCGACTCGCGTGGCGGAAGTACGCGAAGGCAGCGTCCACAGCTACGAGATCACGCCGGAGGAATTTGGCATGAAACGCGCCACTCTTGACGAGATTGCCGGCGGAGATGCAGCCACGAATGCGGAGATCATTCGCGGAGTATTACGCGGCGAGCTGTCGGCGCGGCGTGACGTGGTTCTACTGAATGCGGCAGCGGCGTTGGTTGCCGCAGGCAAGGCCGATCACATCGGAAACGCTGTGCCGCTGGCGGCGCATTCGATTGATTCGGGCGCAGCGCAGGGAAAGTTGACGTCCCTCGTGCAGTTCACAAATGGGCGCCCTTAGCATCAGCGGTGCCTTACGCGCCCTCCGCTTGCTTCTTCAGTTTTTCAATCTGCTGTAAGTGATTTGCCCCGTGCCCGCTCATCATCTCCACATATCGTGCTATATTGACCTGCTTTTTCAGCTCGGGATGGTATGCAGATTTCTCCAAATCGTCGGGCTTCAGTCGTTTCAATAGCCGCAGATTGGCGTGACGGTTCAACCCATAGAGTGCAACGGACTCAGCCGGCGGCGTATCCATATAGCCAAGATTGCGCGCCCAGTCATCCTGATCAATAACCGCAAGCACCGGTTGCTTGTCGGCCAACATCTGGCGGATGCGGTAGGCGTACAGGACCTCCATATCCGCCAGATGACCAAGAATTTCGAGGATGCACCATTTTTCTGGTTTCGGCTTGTAGCGCAAAGTCTTGTCGGGAACTCCCAGAACCGCGGCCGCGATCTGCTTCGGGCTCTTTTCCGCGGCGTCGAGATGCTGTTTCAGTTCGGCCTCAGTCATGGGAGTCTCCGGAACACGCGCGACGAGTTGCTTGCGTGGTATGTTCCTATGACGACGAGGATACTCTTTTTGCCTCGCAGGCGAGAGTCTGAATCGGTAGAAACTCTGGACCACAGGAAGCCAGCTTGAGATTGAACCGATATTTGGCGAAGGGGACGGCGGTAGCCGCTCTGGGTGGCCTGCTCTTTGGATTCGATACTGCCGTGATCTCGGGCACGACCAGCGGCCTCACGGAAACTTACCAGCTTTCGCCGGGAATGTTGGGCGTGACGGTTGCCGGCGCGCTTGCCGGAACGATTCTGGGAGCGATGCTGGCGGGGATTCCGGGTGAGCGCTACGGGCGGCGTGACAGCCTGCGCATTATGGCGCTTTTGTACCTGATCTCCGGGCTCGGCTGCGCGGCGGCGTGGAGCTGGCCCGCGCTGCTGGGATTTCGCTTCGTCGGGGGACTTGGAATCGGAGGCTCTTCGGTTCTGGGGCCGATGTATATCGCCGAGATTGCTCCCGCGAAGCTACGCGGACGGCTGGTCGGATTTTTTCAGTTCAACATTGTTCTTGGCATTCTGCTGGCCTATTTCTCGAATTACCTGATCGGGCTGCAGCGTTTTGGCGCGGTAGAGTGGCGCTGGGAGCTGGGCGTCACGGCCATCCCTGCGACTTTGTTTCTGGGAATGTTGTTTGGCATACCCCGAAGCCCGCGCTGGCTAGTCAAGAAAGGCCGGGTGGATGAAGCCAGGTCCGTTCTTCGGATGACAGGTGAGCAGAACTTTGAACAGCAACTGCAGGAAATTGTGGCGTCCATTGATGTCGAGCACCAGCAAGCGGCGGAACGATTGTTCTCCCGGAAATACTTGTTCCCCATCTTTCTGGCTGTGACCATTGGGATGTTTAATCAGCTCTCCGGCATTAACGCAATCCTCTACTATCTGAACGATATTTTTGTCCACGCTGGGTTCAGCAAAGTCTCCGGCAGCCTGCAGGCGGTGGCCGTGGGCTTTACCAACCTGATCTTCACCGTGTTCGCGATGACGGTAATTGACCGGATCGGACGCAAGAAACTGTTGCTGATCGGCGCAGTGGGAATGGCAGCCTGCCTGGCCGGGGTCGCTGCCGTTTTCTTGAGCGGACAGCACCAGAACTTTCTGCTGGGGCTGCTGATTGGCTACATCGCATGTTTTGCGTTTTCGCAGGGCGCGGTGATTTGGGTTTATCTCTCGGAGGTTTTTCCGAATGTGGTGCGGGCGAAAGGACAGAGCCTGGGCAGCTTCTCTCACTGGGCGATGAACGCGCTTATCTCGGGTGTGTTTCCGCTGATGGCGGCCTCCTCAGGGGGATATCCGTTTGTCTTCTTTTCGGTGATGATGGTGACGCAGTTCTTTGTGGTGTGGTTTGTGTATCCGGAAACCAAAGGCGTGACGCTCGAGGAAATGCAGAGGAAGTTGGGAGTAAGCTAGCATTCCGAGTCCATCGCTGCGCGGGTGAGCGCAACGCCCTCCAGCGGAGAAGCTATCCGACTGGTAACCCACTGATTAACCGGGACATGCACATTTCTTTGTGCACTTTTAACATTCATGAAATATTGTCGAAGTATCATCAAGCGATAGCCGGACATTTCGGCGGAGGCTTTTTGAGGACATGGGTTCGCCACGCTTGTTACGACATGCGCTTCCCTTGAAAGTCGCGGCGATCTGTTACCGGCGGCTCGGGCCCGCGCTCGAGTTTCTGCTGGTAAACACCAATGGCGGCGGCAAATGGACTTTTCCTAAGGGTTCTCCCGAGCCTTCCATGTCGCACAGCCAGGCCGCGGAACATGAGGCCTGGGAAGAAGCCGGAGTGCGCGGACGCATTGAAAGCCATCATTTTCACTTATATCTTTCCTCCAAAGGCGTTTTCTGGAAGCCGCCGGGAGTGCGCGAGTTTGTGGTGAAGGCGTTCTTGATGGAGGTCGCGCAGACGGTCGAGCCCAGCGAGGCGATGCGCAATCCCACATGGTTCAGTCCTGAGGAAGCCAGGAGAATCCTGGCCAAGGGTCGCGAAGTAAAGTACGCGAAAGAGTTGCAAGCGGTGGTGGATCGAGCCGTGGAACATATCGGCGCAGCTGCCAGAGTGCCGGCATTTTCTCCTGAAGCTTGGCCGTAACTCCTCTCGGACTGCCGACAACCCCTCCTTCTTCAAACCGCCCCTCTCATGAGACGATTGAATTGTCGCCATGATTCAGTTGTCCTCCGCTGGAAAACGCTACGGCCACAAGCTTCTGTTTGAAGGAGCCGACTGGATGATCACGCCCCGCGACCGTGTAGGACTCGTGGGCGCGAACGGCACGGGCAAATCCACGCTGATGAAAATTCTCGGCGGCCTGGAGATGCTCGACTATGGCTCGGTCAGCATGGCTAAGGGCATCAGCGCCGGGTATCTGCCGCAGGATGGGCTCGCACTTTCCGGACAAACCGTTTTCGCCGAGTGCATGTCGGTTTTTTCGGAACTGCATGACATGGAACGGGAGATGGAAGACTTGACCGGGCGCATGTCGGAACTGGACCACACTTCGGCGGAGTACGCGCAAGTTGCGGAACGATTCCATCGCATCGAGCACGAATTTCAAACTCGCGATGGCTACGCGATTGAGTCGAAGGTGGGCACAGTGCTGACCGGCTTGGGCTTCCGCAAAGAAGATTGGTATCGCCAAACCGACGAGTTCTCCGGCGGATGGCAGATGCGGATCGCGCTGGTTAAGTTGCTGTTGCAGCAGCCGAACCTGCTCTTGCTCGATGAGCCTACCAATCATCTCGATCTCGAAGCGCGCAACTGGCTGGAAGAATATCTGACTCAATATCCCCATGCGTTTGTCCTGATTTCGCATGACCGTTATTTTCTCGACGTGACGGTAAATAAAATTGCCGAGATCTGGAACAAGCGGATCAGTCTCTACGCCGGCAATTACGAGAAATATTTGACGGCCAAAACGCAGCGGCTCGAGCAGCTTGAAGCCGCATATCGCAACCAGCGGGAGCGCATTGAGCAGTTGGAAGTATTCATCAACCGTTTTCGCTATCAGGCGACCAAGGCCAAGCAGGTGCAGAGCCGGATTAAAGAATTGGAACGAATGGAGCGCATCGAGCTGCCGGAAGAAGAGAAGACAATTCACTTCTCGTTTCCACAGCCCAAGCCGAGCGGACGCATTGTGGCGGAGTTTGCCGGCGTGGCGAAGTCGTATGGCGAAAAAGAAGTCTTTCGCGGCGTGGATTTCCTGATCGAGCGCGGCGACCGCATCGCGCTGGTCGGGGTAAACGGCGCCGGCAAGTCAACCTTGATCAAGCTGCTGGCACAGGAAGAGAAGACGACTGCCGGCGAATACAAGGGCGGCCACAATGTGCAGGCGGATTATTTTGCCCAGGATCAGTACAAGGAACTGAATCCGAATGCGCGGATTCTGGACGACATTGGCGAGCTTTCGCCGCGTTCCACTCAAACCGAACTGCGCAGCCTGCTCGGCTGTTTTCTGTTTTCGGCGGATGATGTCTTTAAGCGCATCGGCGTGCTTTCCGGCGGTGAACGCAACCGTTATGCGCTGTTGCGCATGCTTCTGCACCCGGCTAACTTCTTGCTGCTTGACGAGCCGACCAATCACCTCGACATGCGCGCGAAAGATGTGCTGCTGACCGCCCTGTCGAAGTACACCGGGACCGTGGTGTTCGTTTCCCACGACCGCTATTTCATTGACAGACTGGCCTCGCGAATTTTCGAAGTAGGCGATGGGCGGGTGGAAGTGTATCCGGGGAATTACGAAGACTATCTCTGGCGCAAGCAGGGCGGCGCGGAGAAGCTCCAGGAAACCGCCAGCCTGTCTGCAAAAAGTCCGCAGCCGTCTAACGGTAACGGAGCCGTGGGCACGACTGAGTCCGATACCGGAGCTAAAGCTAGGCGCTTGAATCCCATCAAGCGCAAGCAGATGGAAGATCGAGTCAAAGAACTGGAACATGAAATCAATCGTGCGGAAACGGCGATTGCCGAGTGCGAATCCGCGCAGCAAAATTTCGTGAGCGCGGAGGAAACCGCGCGGCTGAGCAAAGAAGTCGACCGCCATCGCGCGGAATTGCAGAGCTGCCTGGCCGAATGGGAAGACCTGGCTCAGGCGCTGCAAGCCTGACTTTATTACTTTAGCCACGGTGCAAACACTTCCGTAACCTCCTCACATTACTTACTCCTGTGCGATAGTCGGTTTGGCCAGAGGCCACAAACCTGGTCAAGAATCGAAGATTCCAGCCGCAGGCGGCGTCCCAGGACTGAGCCGCGCGGAACAAAAAGGCGGAACTCATGCTGCAATCCGACAGTCAATCCAATTCGCAAAGATTCTCTTCAAATCAAAACTCCTACACGCCGAGCATGGCCAGCACACCCGTGGAACAAGCCACCATCGGCCGGTCGGTGGTGATCAAGGGCGAGGTCAGCGGAGCCGAATCGCTGTACATTGACGGGCGCATCGAAGGCTCGATCACTTTTGCCGATCACCGGGTGACGATAGGCCGCAACGGCAGCGTGGCCGCCAACATTGCGGCCCGCGAGGTTGTGATCATGAGCACAGTAAAAGGAAACATCCAGTGCAGCGACCGTCTGGACATTCGTGGCGAGGGCACACTCACCGGGGATGTAGTGACGCAGCGCATCAGTGTGGAAGACGGCGCGGTGCTGAAAGGCAGCGTGCAGGTGCGCGCGGTGGAGCAAAAAAATGCAAAGCCGCAGGCGCAGGCCTCAACCCCAGCGCAGTCTCCACTTGTGAAGGAATCCGCACAGCCTGAACCGCCCAAGGCAGCCGCCGCAACCGCTGGTCACTAGAGCAGGCGCGTGCGGGAGTAGCGGTGTCCTAAATGAGGTTTCCTTTATGATCCTTAGCGTCCTTCGTGGTTAGTTAGGACACCGTCCAAAAGTCGTGCCCTATTTCTTATCTGCGGATTTCTCTCCAGGTTTCAAATCAAGCGACGCCGAATTCATGCAGAAGCGCATGCCAGTGGGCGCTGGACCATCCGGAAAAACGTGTCCCAAATGAGCATCGCACCGGGCGCAGCGCACCTCATTTCTCGTCATGCCATAAGTTCGGTCAACGCCCACCGCGACCGCTGACTTATCCACCGGCTGAAAGAAACTGGGCCAGCCGGTGCCGGAGTCGAACTTGGTTTCTGAACTGAAAAGCGGCTGTCCACAACAGACGCAATTGTAGGTTCCCTTATCTTTCGTCTTCCAGTACTTGCCGGTAAAGGCTGGTTCCGTTCCCGCGTTGCGGGTCACGTGGTATTGGTCCGGCGAGAGCTGCTTTTGCCATTCTTCGTCGGTCTTGGTGATCTTTTCCGCCATGGTTCGTTCCTCGGTTTGATGACTGTTCACACCTGATTATGGCAGATGGGGAACGGTCTCGCGAGTAATGGTGCTTTAGCGCTGAGCTGAGAAACCTGGCCCTGGCTTGCACTCCCACCACCCCATTCATTCTGGTTAGAGAATCGCTCGCACACGGCGCCGGCTGGTGGCTGTCCCACTCTTTCGCTCTTGAAAATCTCGCCGTCATCGGGCTAGAGGGATTAAAACCTTTGTGTCCTTGTCCCGCCCCTAATCGGCACGTACTCTGAGCCCATCCAGTCACGTCTGGGCGCAGCTCTGACAAGTATCTGCGCTACTTCAACTGCCAGGAGTCTTGCCTCCCCCATGACAAGCGCCAAGGTCGTACTGTCCCTCGTCTGCGCCATCGCCTTTCTTGCCAGCACCTTCGCCTGGAGTCAAGCCAACGTCAACGAAAGCCTGGAAACCGCGACCCTCTGGGTGGACACCAACACCGGTTCGGATTCCAACCCCGGCACGCAGCAACTTCCGCTGAAAACCATCGGCGCTGCAGCCGCCTTGGCAGTGGCCAATAACCAGGCTGGCATCGGAACCCAAGTCATTATCAACGCTGGAACCTACCGCGAGGCGGTCACCCTGCAGCAGACCCCCACCGACACTTCTCTCCCCATGACCTTTCAGGCCAACGGCGCAGTCAGTGTCTCCGGCGCCGACGTTTGGACGGGATGGCAGGCCTACAGCCAGAACGGAAGCATTTACACCAATGCCTGGCCTTATCAGTGGGGGTTGTGTCCCGTGGATAGCGGCGTCCCGCCGTTTGAGCAGAATATTGTGCTGCGGCGGGAGATGATATTCGTAAATAGCACCCCGCTCACCCAGGTGTTGTCCCAGAGCGCGATGGTCGTAAACACGTTCTACGTGGACGACGAAGGCGGTACGGTTTACATCTGGCCACCCGCGGGAACCAACATGGCCACAGCCACCGTTGAAGTCTCCACCCGGCCCAGTCTTTTCATGATCGAAAACAGGTCCAACATTGTTCTGCGCGGACTCACCTTTCAGTATGCGGGCTCGTGCTACGGCGAGGAAGCGGTAGGCACCACTTTCGGAACTACGAATGTTCTGTTCGACAGCGACAAGTTTTATTGGAACAATGGAAGTGGGCTTTTCCTGGGCCAGACGACTTACGTTACCGTCCAGAGCAGCATCGCGGAACACAACGGGAGAAGCGGGACTGCCGACAACCAGCTCAAGTACGGCCTCTACCAGGACGATACCGCGTCCTATAACAACTGGCGCGGATCGCAGGGAGTTTACTACGCGTGGGGTAACGCCGGAGCCCACTTTGTCGCGGCTCACGACGATACTGTCGAGGGCTACAGATTATTTTTCAACCAATCCTTCGGCACTCACTGGGATACGGACAATGCGAACATCGTGGTCGATAACATTGTCTCAACCGAAAATATTGGGGCAGCCGCGTTTGTGGAAAAGAGCGAAGGGCCGGTCAACATTTCCAACAGCTATATGTGTAACGGAAACCCGCCGACCGGCAACGTCAACGTTGGGTTTAATCTCCGCAACTCTGAACAGGTGACCCTCGACTCCAACACCCTCGCCAACAACGTGGAAAACTTTCTTGTGGAAGGAGTCGCGGGCGGAATCCAGGTGACGAACTGGGAAACCGGCCAGGTCTACAACCTGATCAGCCAAAACTTCAGTTCGAATAACAACATCATCGTAAATGGCGGGGGCCAATACCTCTTTTACGACTCTTACCTGGGAGGCTCCGACTGGCTCACTTTCCAAACTACTCTGCTTTCGGACTACAACACCTGGTGGAACACCGCGGCTCAGACTGACGTCTTTATGTTGCCGGTACCGGTAAATTACAATCTCACGGATTTTCTCGGCTGGCAGGCGCTGACGCTTCAGGACTTGCATTCCGTGTTTCAGGCCCCTACGGGCAATTACGATGGCCCGTGCCAGGTGACGCCCGAGGCAAGCGATTTCTGGTTTATCACGGGAAACAGCGCCGGCGTTCAGACAGTGGCGCCCGGTAGCAGCATGAACGTCACCGCCACGGTGACTCCGTTCGCCTTCAGCGGAACGGTGAACCTCAGCTCGGATGGGGTGCAGAATATTCCAGGCGCAACTGCAAGTTGGAGCTCCACCAGTATCGACACCTCCGGAACCTCTACCTTCACTCTAAACACCGGTACCCAGACTCCGCCGGGGAACTATCCCATCACGCTGATCGCGAACAGCGGCAACTTGACCCACACCATGACAATTTCCGCGCTGGTCAATACCTCCCTGGCAATCGCTCCTTTGAGCCTGGCCTTCGGTGGCCAGAATGTAGGGACCACGAGTTCACCGGGACTGGTCAATTTGGTGAACGAGAGCAGTTCGCCTGTGAGCATCGGCACCATTACCTCCAGCGGAGCGTTCGCTCAAACTAACACTTGCGGCACCAGTCTGCCCGCCGGGGGGACGTGCGAAATCGCCGTTACATTTTCCCCCTCCGCGCCAGTCGCGACCTTGGGAACTTTGGAAATTGAGGACGGAGATCCCACAAGTCCTCAAACTATCACCGTGACCGGCAGCGGTATAGGGGTTCCGGCCGCTCTACTTTTGCCGACAAGCTTGACTTTTGGCAATCAGGAAGTGGACACCAGCAGCTTGCCTCAGAATGTGACCCTGACCAACACCGGTAGCGCCAGTTTGACCATGACCGGTATCGTAGTCGCGGGAGCGTCCTTCACGGAGACCGACAATTGTGGGTCGAGTGTTCCCATTGGCGGCTCCTGCACCATCAGCGTAACGTTCACCCCCCAGGGGTCAGGCGCAAAAACTGGGACGGTTTACGTGATGGATAACGCCAATCCGCCAAACCAGACGGTTTCCCTAGCAGGAACGGGGACGCAGTAGGGCAGCCGGCCTCGATAAGCGAGGGCGTTGGTCTGCGCCCGTTTGCAGAGCGACGGGCGGAGATCGAAAGCGAAATCGTCACTCGTCCACTCACGTAGCCCAACAGGTTCCCGAATCGCGGGTTCGAGCTACGGCTGAACTACGTTCAAGTAGCCATCTCATCCGCGTCTGCGATAACCAAGTCTGTCCCCTCCCGAACATCGAGCTTGCTTTCTGCCTGTCGATTGATGTAAAAACCGGGGCGAGCCCCATCCGTCTCAAATATGTACGCTTCTTCCAGGCCTGCCGGTCGAATTCGGATTGGCTGTTTGGTCCCGCCTGCAAGGTCTGTCCTGTCTTTAACCTTTACGCCGCACCCACCAGGGAGAGAATTCCATGACAACGCGCAAACTCGTCTCGCTTGCGGTCCTCATTCTTGTCCTTTTGCTGCGTACGCTGGCTTTCGCTCAGGGCGCAGCCACTGGCGATCTGCACGTAACGGTGAGAGATCCCAAAGGCAGCCTGGTGGCAAATGCCACGGTCACCGCGAAAGATCCGGCGAAGGCCTTTGAGCGATCGGTCGCGGGTAACCCTGACGGCGAATATCGCATTGTGTTGCTGCCCCCCGGAAACTACACGGTTACCGTGGAGGCAAAAGGCTTTGCGAAGACGACGGCTCAGAACGTGACCATCACCGTCGGTGAAGTGGCCGACTTGCCGGTCATGTTGTCGGTCGCGGGCACGCAGGAAGTGGTGACCGTCAATTCCCAGGCCGAACTGGTGGAAACCGAGCGAAGTTCGACGACCGATACCATCGGGCAGCGCAGCATTGATAATCTTCCCATCAATGGGCGGAATTACATCAACTTTACTCTTACTGATTCCCAGGTAGTGCGAGACAACACCCCGACCACCGGCGCCGCACCCACTTCCGGTCTGAACGTGAGCGGGCAGCGTGGCCGCTCCAACCTGGTGAATGTGGATGGTGCTGATGCGACCGACAACTCGGTCAACGGCGTGCGATCCACGGTGTCACAAGAGGCGGTGCAGGAATTTCAGATCATCACCAACAGCTACACCGCCGAGTATGGCCGCGCCTCCGGCGGAGTGGTTAACATCATCACACGTTCCGGTTCGAATGATTTCCACGGCGACGTGTTCGGCTACTTGCGTAACCGAGATTTTCAGGCGGTGAATCCCTTCGCCGTCTGCCCCAATCCGCCCTGTTCCAAGCCGGCCTACACACGCTTACAGGCAGGCGCAGCTTTCGGCGGACCGATCAAGAAAGACAAGACCTACTACTACTTCTCGTACGAGATTACCCGACGCCACGAAACCGGGTTTTCCAGCATCGGTGCGGGACCGACCCCCTTCGATTTGGTGCCCTTCAACACCGCCACTGACATCGGCAGCGGCCCAGGAGGAGCGGGTGCCGGTTCGTTTCCGCTGCCTTTTGGGACGATCATGGTGGACAAACAAACACAGGCTCCGTTTCTGCAGAACCTGAGCGCTGCACAAGAAGGCGCCTACGCCGCTGCTTTGCCGGGTTATGTCGCGGCCCTTGGGGCATCCTCCGGCATGGCGGTTAACGGTGCATGGCCAAAGGGGATGGGAGGATTGCCGGGCTTTTTCTCCAGTTGCCAGGCGCCCCCTTGTCCCGTTACCCCCGCGTACCAGAGTCTGGCATCGCAGCAAGGGAACTTTCCGGTGTTCGAAGGGACAAGTCTTTACTCGTTGCGTCTTGATCACAACCTCAACACCAACAATCGCCTGACACTACGCGCCAACGTGAGTCCGAGCACCGTGACCGGAATCGAGGTTAATGGCGAGAACCAGGTATTTGGTCAGAACGCCTTCTCGCGAACGTCCGAGCAGACCTATCGCGATGTTGCCGGCGTCGTCCAGGACACCTGGACCATCGGCAACAACCGGGTCAATGAATTCCGCTTCCAGTACGCCCGCCGTGGTCTTTCCTATTTTTACAACACGGCAACACCCGGCGGATCTGATATAGGGGTGGACGTCACCGGCGTCGCTTACTTTGGCCGCGAACCTTACTCCTACATTCGGCGCACCGAACAACGTTACCAATTTACCGACAACTTCTCCTGGACCCTGGGCCGTCACGATACCAAGTTCGGCGTGGACTTCAATTACATTCCCCTCCAGGCAACCTTCACCGTCAACTACGGAGGTGTCTACAGTTTCTCCAGCCTCCCAGGCCCCGCCCCCGGCCTTCCCAGTTTCACTGCCGTTCAGGCCTATGGTCTGGGAGTCCCGGAAGCCTCCACCCAAGGCATCGGCAATCCGAAAGATTCGTTCACGAACAAACCCTTGGGCGTTTTCTGGCAAGACTCGTGGAGAATGCGCCCCAACCTCACCCTGAACTATGGCGTTCGTTATGACGTGGAGTTCCCACCACAACTGCAAGCGCCCACGGGATTGGCCCTGGCCGGCTACAACGCCTTGGGCTTGCAGAAAGGGATTCAGACTGACACCAACAATGTGCAGCCTCGCATCGGCATCGCGTGGGATCCGAAGGGCGACGGCAAGACTGTGGTCCGCGCCTCCTACGGAATGTTCTATGATCACCCGCTGCTTGGCCTCTACTTTCTCGGCGATGCCTCCGATGGCTCCAGCAGCGGTCAGTTGTTGTTCTTCGGAACCGCGTCCCCTTGTGGTACCGCCGGTTCCATCCCGCTAAATCCGCTAAACATTACCTCTACCAATCTCTTCCAGGGCATTTTAGGAAACCCCGGTTGCCTGCCTGCTGGACTGGCCGGGGCGCTCGGCTACCAGGCCACATCCCCGCAGTCATCAGCTTGCGAAGGGGAAGCCAACCCCCAGCGCTTTGATCCGTGTTTTCCCAATTCGCTGTTCCTCCACCAGGGCTATTTGTCGCCTTCCACCGGATTCCCGCTCATTCAACAGCCGTTCGGCTACCCCCAGGCCAAGGGTTTTGTCTACGCCTATGCGCAGCAAGCCAATTTCGCCGTGGAGCGCGATTTGGGCGGTGGTTTTTCTCTGAACCTGGCCTACAACTTCAATGGTGGACGCCACTTGAACCGGCCCATCAATGCCAACACCGTGCGCGGCGACCTGCTGGTGAGAAACTGGCAGGCCGCGGTAGCTGCCGCCACCGCGGAAGGCATTCAGCCCACCGCCCCCAACTTCCCCAGCAACCCACTCTTGGTGGGCCTGCAGACCGGATTTGCACCTTGCGGCCCCAATCCAGCAGCGGCCTCGCCGGGTCAGCTTCCGGCGTATGTGCCGGCGGCTTTGGTCAACTTCTTCCGTCCCTCGGGGTTCAACCCATCCTTAATGGGGCCGAACTTGTTCGGTCCTTGTGTGCCCCTTGCGGCATCTTTGCTGCAATCCGCCGGCCTAAACGCTGCTTGCAATCCGGCAACGCTTGCCCACTGCATACCTTTCAGCGACATGGACGCGAACTACTCCAACGGCAACTCGAATTACAACGGGTTCACCGCCAATCTGCGCAAGCGCTTCAGCAGCCACTACCAATTCCTCGCCTCTTACACCTGGTCGCACGCCATTGACGACTCCACCGACCTGGAGGCGCCGCTAGCGCCCCAAGACAGCTACTATCCGCAGTTAGAGCGGTCCAATTCGCTTTTCGACCAGCGCCATCGCTTCGTGTTTAGCGGCGTATATCAGAGCGGAAGGCTGGTGGGCGGCAGTTTTGCCAGCAAGTTCTTCAGCAACTGGACCCTCGCTCCCATCATCGAGGTGTCTTCCGGGCGGCCGTTTAATCTAACCACCGGCGGAAGCGATAACTTCCAGTTTGTCACCAGTGGCGGCCGGCCCAACATCGTGCCCTCAGGCGCGCCTACCAACGGGTGTGGGTTTGCGACGTACGCCTCGAAGATTTCACCCACTGGCTTTCTCCAGGAACCTTGCTTCGCCGACGTGACCGCAGCTCAGTTGGCTTCTCCCAATGGTCTGTTGTTTCTCGATGGCAACCTGGGCCGCAATGCCGGGCTCATGCCCTGGACGATCTTCAACGATCTGCGTGTCGCCAGGCGTATCTATTTCGGTGAGCGTTTCAGCATGGACCTGATCGCCGACATGTTCAACCTCGCCAACCGATACAACGTGGCCGCCGTCAACCAGCTCATTAGCAACGCCGGACAAGCCACCGCAGCGTACGATCCACGACAGTTCCAGTTCGCAATGAAAGTAAATTGGTAGAAGAATCGGCTCGGGGCTTTAGGCTCTCGGTAGTGTGCACAACCCGCACGAGCAGCCCAAACCCCGGCCCGTTCTTTGCTAAACTTCTTGCATCCTTGGCGATTGCCGGAGTCCCGCTCTGAATGCCTGAAAACTACACTCCCAGCGCGCGCACCCGCGTGGTGCGCGAGCCGCATCGCGGAGTCTATGACCGCGCCACCGCTTACCAGATTCTCGATGAAGGTTTCATCTGCCACGTCGGATTCATCGCCGACGGCCAGCCTTTCGTGATCCCCACCGGCTATGGCCGCGCTGGCGACAATCTCTATATCCACGGCTCCGCCGCCAGCCGCATGTTGCGCAATCTCGATCACGGCCTTTCGGTTTGCGTCACCGTCACGCTGCTGGATGGATTGGTGCTGGCGCGCTCCATCTTTAATCATTCGATGAACTACCGTTCCGTGGTTGTGCTGGGGACCGCAGTCGCGGTGCAAGATCCGAAAGAAAAGCTCGAGGCCCTGCGCGCGTTGTCAGAGCATATCCTGCCGGGGAGATGGCCGGAGTCTCGCCAACCCAACGAGCAGGAACTGAAAGCAACGCTGGTGATGCGCCTGCCGATCACGGAGTTCTCCGCCAAAGTCCGCCAGGGTCCGCCGATTGACGACGAAGAAGATTATTCGTTCCCCACCTGGGCCGGGGTGATTCCGCTGGAGATGGTCGTCGGCCAGCCGATCAATGATCCACGGCTCGATGCCAAAATTGGCGTGCCCGGGTACCTGCGGCAATACTCGCGAAAGCGGTAGAGCCTAACGGTTTATCTATCCTCTTGTAAATTATGGTAAAGCGATGTATCCTTACAGTAAGGAGCCTAGGTAGGGATGCCGCACTTTAGCACAATCAGCAGCAAGGGTCAGTTAACGGTTCCGCAAGAGATTCGTAAACGCCTCGGGTTGGAAACCGGCGACCGGGTCGAGTTTGTGGTGGAGCAAGATCGCACCGTGATCCGGCCAGCCCGTGCAGAAGTCAACCCCTTCGAGAAGTACATCGGAATTGCGGGCCCGTTCCCCGGCGGGGAAGAGGGAATAAAGGCCTGGATTGACGATATGCGAAGCGATAAAGACTACGAATGAGGACGGCCCTCGACACAAACGTCCTGTCGCCAGTTTGGGCGGGAGCACCCACGGCGACAACGATTGCGGCTCAGTTGTCAAAGGCTCGCGCAGAGGGAGCACTCGTGATATGCGCGCCGGTCTTCGTCGAGCTATCGGCTATCCCAGGCCTGAATGTGCAGATGGTTCGCAAGGCCCTTGCGGAGACGGACATCGCTATCGACTTCGATCTTGAAGAGGATGTCTGGATGCTAGCGGCTGCCAGCTTCGCCGCCTACGCCGTCCGCCGTCGCCGCTCTGGCGGAGGTTCTCCAAAGCGCTTGTTGGCAGACTTCGTAGTTGCATCGCACGCGCTGCTGAAAGCGGACAGGCTTATGACCCTCGACGCCAGCCGCTACCAGCAGGACTTCCCGCGCTTGCGCGTCATCGGGCAGCCTTTCCTGAAAACGTGAACACGGACAAGAGAAATCGTATCTCTGTATCTCTGTATCTCTGTGTCTCTGTGATGAAAAATACCTACGGTATCAGCAACAACTTCCCGGTCGTCTTGCGCGCTTCCAAATCGCGTTGCGCCTGCTGGGCATTGGCCAACCGATAGGTATGCTCGTTGCGCAGGTTGAGTTTGCCCGCAGCGATCATTCCGAAAACCGCGCCCGAACGCGCCATCAGTTCCTCCCGGGTCGCGGTGTAGTGCACCAGCGTCGGCCGCGTCACGTATAGCGATCCTTTCTGCGAAAGCTGAATCAGATCGAACGGTGGTACCGCACCGCTCGAACCGCCAAAGAGCACCATGTATCCGCGGGGCTGCAACACGTTCAAGCCTTTTTCGAAGGTATCCTTGCCCACGCTGTCATAAACAACATGCACGCCCTTGCCGCCACTCAGGCGCTTAGTCTCGGCCTCAAAATCCTGCTTGGTATAAAGAATGACCTCGTCCGCGCCGGCTTCGCGCGCCAGCTTGGCTTTTTCTTCGGTTGACACGGTGCCGATCACGCGGGCTCCGATGTTGTGCGCCATCTGCACCAGCAGCAGACCGACTCCGCCCGCGGCGGCATGAATCAGCGCCGTCTCGCCGCGCTTCAGCGGATAGGTGTCATGGCACAAATAGTGCGCGGTCATACCCTGCAGCATGACGGCAGCGGCGTCACGTTCGCTCACGCCTTGTGGAACCGGCACCAAGCGTTCGGCTGGAACCGCCGCGTATTCTGCGTAGGCGCCGAGCACGCCAGCCCACGCCACGCGATCACCCGCCTTAAGGGATTTCACTTCCGCGCCAACCGCAGTCACGACGCCAGCTCCCTCCTGTCCGAGCACAAAGGGCAGGGGAACTTTGTACCGTCCCTCGCGCTGGTAGATATCAATGAAATTGACGCCGGCGGCGGCAATCTTCACCACGGCTTCGTTCGGTTTGGGTTGCGGAACCGGCAAGTCCACAAGCTGCAATGCTTCCGGTCCACCGGTTTTCTGTATCTGTATGGCTTTCATGTCAGGATTCCTTAATTAAGTTGCTTGGCAATCGACCTAAGAGTAATATTCCGGGCGGTTCCTAAAGTAACTCTTACCAACTCAAATAGCGAATTGACCCATCAAAACTAGGGTAGTAGGATTTACTATCGTTTGCGGGTTGGGCCCAGGGTAGGTCGCGGTAAGTTGTAGAGAAATATGCGAATTGCAAAACTCTATATTCTGATCGCGATGGCTCTGGCCGCAGTCTGGGCGAGCACCGCTTGCTCGACGGCGCAGCGGCCCTCGGCCTTATTGCCTCCGGCACAAGCAAACGCCCCGATCCTGACCGTTAGCTCGCCGCCCGCAGCGGGCCCGAAACCACCGGAGCCTCCACAAGCGGAACCGCAACCCAAGCCTGATCCCGTGGCGGAATTGATTGCGCAGGCCGAAACGGAGTATCAGACCGGACAAGAGAATTACAAAGCCGGCAATCGCGAAGCCGCCCAGCAGAATTTCGACAACGCCCTTAGCCTGTTGCAGAACGGCCCGCTCGAAATGAGTTCCGATGCCCGTTTGTTGGTGGAATTCGATCATGTGCGCGAAGGCGTAAACAGCCTGGAGATGCAGGCCTCGCAGGAAGCCGAAAGTTCGGCTGACCAGAAGTCCGAGCCCGCGCCGATCGACGAAACCAACGAAATTGCTTTCCCGGTGGATGCCGGCATCAAGGCTAAGGCCGAAGCCGAGGTCAAAGCCACTCATTCCGATTTGCCCCTGATGATGACCGACCCGGTGGCCAGCTTCATTAACTATTTTTCCAAGCCCCGCGGCCGCGGAGTTCTGGAACGCGCTCTGACTCGTGGCGGCGGTTATCACGACATGATCGAACGCGTTCTGAAAGAAGAAGGCGTTCCCGGGGAGTTGATTTACCTGGCCCAGGCCGAATCCGGGTTCCATCCCACGGCGCTCTCCCGCGCCGGAGCTCGCGGCATGTGGCAGTTCATGGGCAGCCGCGCCCGGGCCTATGATTTGAACCGCGACCGATGGGTGGATGAACGCCAGGATCCGGAGAAATCCACTCGCGCTGCCGCCCACCATCTCAAAGATCTCTACAATGAGTTTGGCGACTGGTATCTGGCGATGGCGGCTTACAACTCCGGTCCCGGCACCGTGCAGAATGCGGTCAAGCGGACGGGCTACGCGGATTTCTGGGAGCTCTACAAACGCAATGTGCTGCCCCGGGAAACTCGCAATTATGTCCCCATCATTCTGGCCGTGACCATCATGGCCAAGAATCCGTCACAGTACGGGCTGGATGAGGTTGTGCCCGATAAGCCAATCCCGTACGAATCAGTCAAGGTGGATTATTCGGTGAATCTCCGCTTGGTTGCCGACTGTGTGGACGCCTCGACGGAAACGTTGCAGGATCTGAACCCCAGCCTCCTGCGCCTGACCACACCTGCGGGTTACACCTTCGAGCTCCACTTGCCGGCTGGAACCAAAGACCAGTACCTCAGCGCGATTGCATCCATCCCGCCGGACATGCGGGTATGGTGGCGCTATCATAAAGTCGCTTCCGGAGACACCCTGGCTTCGGTCGCCCGCTCGTACCACGCCACTCCTCAGGCGATTGCTCAAGCCAACCACCTCGCTCCGAATGCCAGCCTGGAGGCGGAAAGCGGTCTGATTATTCCGCTGGCCCCCGGCAAGCACGCGGCCTCCGAAGGGGGTAGCTATGCCCGCCATGCCACCCCCTACAAGGTGCGCAAGGGAGACACCGTGGTCTCGGTAGCCGAGAATTTCGGCGTACCTGCCGCCATGGTGCGCCGTTGGAACCAGCTCAAGGGCGACAGTTTAGCAGGACGCCGCGTCCTCTATGTTCACCTGCCGGTAACTGCCAAGGCCAATCCAACTCACCCCATGCTGGCATCCAAGTCGAAACCCACGAAGACCTTACAGGCTGCTAAAACCACTCCCGTCCACCACAAGGTGCAGCAGGGCGAAACCCTTTACTCCATCGCCAACTACTACAAGACCACGGTCGCCACACTCAAGCGCGACAACGGCAACCTGGCCGTCCTGAGGCCGGGGATGATCTTGCTGGTCCGCGAGCCGTAGGCTATCTTCCGGAACACTACAGAGTACGAAGCAGCCCTCAGGAATTGGACCCCTGTGTAACGGAGCCTGCCCAAAGCGAAGCTGAAGGGTGCCCTCTGTGGTTGATGAATCTAGGACACCGCTTGGGACGCCCCAAACTTCTCTTTTTCCCGGGAAGGTGTAATATGCAGTGGAATACGGTTGCACGATGAGTCGCTGTGACACCGCATCCAACTGCTGTGCTATAATCGCGCGCCGTCCGGTTCGCGAAGTTTTTTGCAAGTTGTCTTTTTAAATTTCCCGCGCAAGCACGGCCTGCGCAGCATCCGGCGCCGAACGCGTCCGGAAATTCAGGAGGAACGATGAACGTTTACGAGACCCTTTATTTACGCGACGACGAGATGGATGACCTCGGCGACAGCAGCACCTACGGCGATTCTCTGGAAGAGGACTACGAAGAAGACGAAGAAGAGGAAGCCGAGATGCCCGGTACGGGCGGATCCGAACCCGCAATCCTGAGCGAGGAGCCCGAGGCCCATGCTCCGGTGATCCCGGCTGGCGGAGGCGGAGGAGACTCGCCCAAACCGGCTGCCAGGAAGCCGCAGAAAAAGGCCGCAAAGAAGAAGGCAGCCCCGAAAAAGAAAGCCAAAAAGGCGGCGAAAAAGAAGGCGCCGAAAAAGAAGAAAGCCGCAAAGAAGAAAGCGGCAAAAAAGAGGAAAGCCCCGCCGAAGAAGAAAGCCAAACGGGCGAAGAAATCCGCTAGGAAGAAATCGCGCCGCCGCTAGTTGGAGTAGTCCCGCGCACCGCACCGCAGAGCACGGCCGCAGTCCTTTGCTGCGGCCTTGTTGTGTTACAGGAGTGGCGCATCCCCTCGGTAATCTCCCAAATTCGTTAACTACGAACGGCACCAGGTCACACAAAGTGAAAATCCTCAGGGTTTCCTTCGTGCTCCTTTGTGTCCTTCGTGGTTAAGTAGAACGTTATCCATCCATCCCCGTCCTTGCCGATTCCACCTGCCCTGCGATACCTTGAACTCCGGTGGAACATCCCTGCTACAAGTGCGGTGCCAGCGTGGAAGACGGCACCGCTTTTTGCCGCCATTGCAACGCGCCCCAAATCCGTGTCGCCGGGCCTGAGTCCGTTGCGCCCGCAGGAACGCTGCCGGATCCGACTTCGGGCCAGCCGTCTTCATACACCGACGCTGTTCCGGCCACGGCCATCGAATGGTCGCAAGCTTTGCCCTCGGCTGCCATGGCTGGGCTGCTGGCTGCGGTTCTTATGCTGGTCCCGCTCGCCGGCTTCGGGCTCGGCATGCTGGCCGCTGGAGTCCTCGCCGTCCTGCTCTACCGCCGTCGTGTTCCCGAGTCCAATCTCACTCCCGGTGCTGGCGCCCGTCTGGGCGCGGTAAGCGGCGCGTTGGGTTTCGCCATGTTCGCCATCTTCAGCGCAGTCGAAATCCTGGTGTTCCACACCGGAAGTGAAATTAATGCAGCCATGCTGCAGGCACTCAACCAAGCCGCCGCGCGCAGCCCGGATCCGCAGGCGCAGCAGGCGCTGGAATACTTGAGGTCTCCTCAGGGCCTGGCCCTGGTGATGGCGCTCGGGCTGGTGGTGATGTTCCTGGCTTTTCTGATCTTCTCCAGCATCGGAGGCGCCATCGGGGCGGCGCTGTTGAGGAAGAAAGAACGAGGATAGGGCGAGCCGCCATGGCGTCAGCCTGATCTAGGGCAATGGGCGGCGCCAGAAGCGACGGCCATCGCGTCCGCGCACGGAAAATATAAGATGACCAACATGGTCATATCGATTATAATGGCGGCATGAGAACGGTAAACATCAGCGATCTGAAAGCGCAGCTCAGCGCTCATATCCAGCTCGTGCGAGATGGCGAAGAGGTGCTGGTTTGCGACCGTAACAAGCCGGTGGCGCGGATCGTGCCCTGCCGTTTTGACGATCGCTCCGGGCAGGAGCAGCGGCTGGCTGCTCGCGGCGTCCTTACTCCACCCTTGAAGAAACGGCCTGCTTCTGGATCATGGCCGGAGCCGCCGGGTCATGTTTCCGATAAGGTCATGGAGCAGGCATTGCGCGAAGAACGGGAAAACCGCTAATGCGGATTCCGGCCTTCTGGGATACCAGCGCTCTGGTTCCTCTGTGTGTGCGGCAGGGCATCACGCCTCAAGCGATTGCCGTGTATAAGACCCATGACCTTGCGGTGTGGTGGGCTGCTCCGGTCGAGATTGCCAGCGCTCTCGCCCGGCTCGTGCGGATGAAGCAACTTGAACCCAGCGACTGGACCAGGGCTCGCAAGCTCGCGAGAAAGCTTGCCGATTCGTGGTCAATGATTCAGCCGTCGGATGCTCTGCGCGCGAAGGCGATACAACTCGTTGATCGCTACGATTTGCGGGCCGCTGACTCGCTTCAATTGGCGGCTGCCCTGGAGTGGTGCGAAGACCGTCCTCAAGGGTACGTTTTCCTGACTACCGATCAAAAGCTAAGGGAAGCGGCACTCTTTAGCGGCTTCGATGCCAAACAGATGTGATCCCGCAGTGCCGCCCGCCGGACTATAAAGAGATCACGCTCGTTTCGGGGGAACGTTTTTGGCGTTCCCCCGATTGAGTTTTAGGCTTACGGCGTGCCCATCATACCGTGGATGACTCCGGATGCATCCGTGTAGCGGCCCACAATCGTACCAGCGTTATTCAGTCCACGCACCCGTGTCTCGGTGGAAGCGGGGAACAAAACCGAGGTGTAAGTCGCGCCCACCTTGGTGTACCCCGTGAACGGACCGGAGCTGGTCGCCCCGTAAAGGCCCACAAGCTCGCCCGAGTCATTGGCGCGGTCTGTGGCCGTGATGCCGCTTCCGGGATAGTTGATGGTTCGATACGCCCCACTCACCAACGTGTATCCGTGTTCAACGCCTGATGAGTCATCGTAAATTCCGACGATCTCGCCTTTATTGTTGATACCTGTGGCTTCGGTAAGAATGGAGCCCTTGGGAAACACGATCGTCGTGTACACGCCGCCCTTCAACTCGAAGCCATTGTAAACACCACTGGGATTTATGAACGCGCCCACGATGTCGCCGGCATCGTCAATGCTCCATGCATTGGTAAAACTGGATCCAGGCGGATCAATCGTGGACCACTTGCCGGCATTCAACTCGAAACCGTGGGTTATTCCAGAGCTGTCTTCGTACCATCCCACGATTATGTTCGTGCTGTTGATACCGTAAGCCAGCGTGGCGAGCGATTTGGGAAAATTCAGCGCCTTGAAAGTAGATCCTTTGAGCGTGAACCCGTGGTCGATCCCGCTGGAATCCGCATAGAATCCCACCACCGTTCCATTGGTATTGATGTCGTTGCAGTCCGTCTCGGTCGCGCCCGGATAATCGACTGAGGTCAAGGTTAGCTGGGTATCCTGCGCGCCAAGCTGCGGGACAATGATGGTTAGGGAGAGGGCAAGCGTGAAACAACTGAGCACCGCTGTAATTCTTTTCTTTGGCATAGAGCCTCCTGGGGGTGTGGCGCAACATCGTAAGCGTGATGTGGAGCCTCTGTCAAGCAGGGACTTCCTACCAGAGTCTGTCGCCTCTATTGGCAAACTCCCCGCCAGTAGCGGGCTTTGGGGCGCCGGCTACAGAAAAGGAACTCCGCCAATGAGCAAAACCACGTGCCAAACGCGAGGTCGCCGTAAATGATCACCGGTTTTCCAGGGACTCGTGGTACTCGCTCATCGCGAAAAGTGGGATCGCGCCACCTCACCTTACCGGCTTGCCAATGACGCCGGCTGACATATAAGCCGACACGCCTTTCTCGTACCCCGCGTCGCAGTCGTTTTGGAAGTCGATACCTCCCGTCGGGCCGTTCTGGTAAGACAGGCACTTTGGCTCAGCCGGACCGAAGCCGTTCGCCAGGAAGGTGTCGGTGTTGTAGATGAATTCCTCGCAGCTGCTGTCCGTGCAGTCTGGAGCAACGCCCAGCCAATAGGTACCGCCCGGACCAAGCACCGGCCCGGTTCTTCCAATCACCGCCGTTACCGTGTATTCGAAGTAGATGTCAGCGTAGTTGCGGCCAGTCGGGTTCAAATTGCCGGGTGCGGTGCCGGAAGCGACAACCGTCCCGGCGCTGCCAGTAGTAACTCCCTGGTTGATGGTCCACTCGGCAGTGTTTGGATCCAGTTTGAAGTTGTTGGTGCCGGTCACGTAGTTGTAGAAGAGGTTGTTGCTGAACAAACCGTAAACCGTCCACGTCTTGCCATCGGGGATCTTAAATGGAACGTAGTTGGTGTAGTTGTAGATGGTGCCGGCATCGTACTCGTTGCCGTTCCCGAAGGCAACCCAGTTCGACGCAGTCGAAGGCCAGTCGCCGCCGTAGAACAAGCACGGATTGCAATAGGGTGGGGCCGTGGCGGGTGCCTTGGCCGCGCCCAAAGTCTGCGGAGTGACCGCGCGTGTCAGGGTCTTCGCATCCTGAGCATTCGCGAACGGGATCAGCGCGAGAATCAGCGCCGCTGCAAAAAACGTCTTTTTCACGGGATTCCTCCTGAGAGTTGGTTATGACTTTCTGATAACCAGATTCGGGCTAGTTGTCATTGAGCCTGTCAAGAGCGGGCGGGGGCTCGGGCCATCGCGTCCATTTTACTCTCGAGGGTACGCCCGTCAAGCTCTGCTGGGGACTTTTTGTAACGCAGTATCTGGATGGCGGGTGGCTCGGGCGCTCGCCATGGGGCACAATTTCGGGAGTCACGCAATACGATTTCAACACGTATAATCACATCACCAATGGCGGCATCACTTACGACGCCGCTGGCAACGTCACCTACGATGGCTTTCACTCCTACACCTACGACGCCGAGAACCGCATGATTACGGTGGATGGCGGCCCGCAAACCTACTTCTACGACGCCTTCGGGCGGCAGACCCAGACCATCTACGGTGGCAACACGTATTCTCGCATTTTCGGCCTCAACGGGAGGACCGAGGTGCAGTTCCAGGGCAACACCTGGATGCTGAGCGAGCTGTACATCGGCAGCACGGGCGATTATCTCGGGAACTACTCCAACAACACCACGTATTTCGCCCATAGCGACCGAGTCGGCACACGGCGTATGTACACCGGCCCCACGGGAGGAAGCCCGGTTGAGACCTGCACAAGCCTGCCTTTTGGCGACGGAACAAGCTGCTCCGGCTCCGGCCCGGCCTCGATTACGGCGTACACCGGACAGGACTGGGACCCGGCCACAAACTTGATTCGCTTTCCCATGCGCAACTATCAGACGGTCGAAGGCCGCTGGACAACGCCCGACCCGGCGGGGATGGCGGCAGCGGACCCCACCAACCCGCAGTCCTGGAACCGCTACGCCTATGCGCTAAACAATCCACTGTCCAACATCGACCCGACCGGGCTGGACTGCGCGTATCTGAACGACCGGGGAGACGACATTGAATCCATTGACCAGTCCAGCGACGCGGGAGAATGCGGCTCAAATGGCGGCTACTGGGTGGATGGTGGGTTAGCCAACTACCAGATCAACTCAGAACAGGGTTCTGTTCAGCTGTGGGGTGCGACGAGTACAGGCTTGAGTGTGTACGGTAACACCTATGCGCAGTATCAGGACACAACTGCGACTGTCGGCGTGTTCGACAACACTTTCCTAAACCCATTCCAACATGTTGGTCTCAGCATCGGCGGTGGGCCCTTCTTTGGGCAAAACCCGAGAAGCGACCTCCGTTTCTTGGGGCACTTTCTCTTCGGCAGTCCGAATAGCCCCGGTGTCCCCGGTATCATCAAGGTCCAGGACCCCTCGACAATGACGCATTCCACTAGTTTTCCAGTTACTGGAATGCAGGCAACCATGATTCAGAACGAAATCAATCAGTCTATGCAAAACCCGCCACCCTACGATGTTTATGGTCCCTCGCCAAGCTGCGATTGTGCATTCTGGATACAGAACGTCCTGGGAGGTGCTGGCATCAACACTGGTGGGCCGACGATATACCCGATGGACCTTTTGTGGCAAATCGATGTGGCGACGGGACAGGTTGTGACGCCGATACCAGGCGGCCCGTACCAATGACGATCATGAACAAGAGAAGCGTGCGCTGGTTCCTCCGCGCAGGTTGCATAGGCCTTGTGGCAGCGATCACTATCGCTATCGTTAGGCCGACCAACCCGGCGATTATCTTGCTCCTCTGGCCGACCTCCATCGTGGGCTTGGCGGACCCGACGGGACTTGTGGATAAGCTAGTGTTTGGTCTCGTTATGTTCGGGGGAAACTTCCTCCTGTATGGAGCATTCGGTGCAGTCGCCGGGGCTGCGGCTGACTGGCACCAGCGGTAACGTGTTTTGCCGATTGCTGCCTGGAAGCGCCGCCGATGCGGGCACGGGAAGCGTGGCGTGGGACCTGGGCCGGGGTGTTTTGGCTGGGGATGCAGTGTGGGGAACGTGAAAGTCAAAAGCGCGCCGCCTACGGCGTCGGGTTGATAGCTGCCTTTAACGCACGAGTTTCTGAAACAGGCAGTAGACGACACGAGGGGAATTAGGCCGTGGCGGGTGGCCCAGCCTTTCGCGTTCTTTGCGAAGGCTGGGGCAGTTCATAAATAGGAAAAATAAAAATCAATTCCAGACATGCGTAGGACTCGTTGTCTTTTCGCCTTCTTGCGTTCGTAAAATCTAGGTGCAGAGTTATTCCCAGAGAAACCCCGTCTGGATGCCCAAGCCGGTTTAGAATTCGTATCGGTTTAAGCGGGAACCAAGGGATTGATATGCCTAACTCGGAAAAGGGGTTGTCCGTCAAGACCGATGAGAGGGTTTTGCCCGAAGGTTCTACAAATTGATTCCGCGTACCCCAAACGCATTGGCCGGGGCCTCTGTTGCTGGTTCAGGACCGAGAATACATGCGTAAGCAGCATCTTGGAACGCGGTGCGAGTAGTCCGAAATATCGCATCGAATTGCAATAACGATCACTCACGTGAGGGGGGCTGGCCCACTCATGCGGCACCGACACAAAGGCTGCCCCATCCGTCGCGGTTTTCGACGGATGGGAATCCGAGGCGCCTGAGCACGGACTACACTGGAACTGTTGCCCGTACAGAAGGCGGACTCATGGGACCGTTTGGTGACAATTTTACCGAGACTTTCAGCACCCTGGACTTCACCGGATTCGCCGGCGGGTTCTGGGATGCAGAAAACAACGGTGAACAGTTCGGAGCCAGAGAGTACGAGAATACGCACGGCAGTTGGCTCACACCCGACCCGGCGGGCATGGCGGCCGTGGACCTCAGCAACCCGCAGAGTTGGAACAGATATGCTTACGTCCTCGACAACCCAGTCAGCTACGTTGACCCGACGGGACTGTTCCGGGTAGGGCCGTTGGCCTATGCCGGCTACTATACCTTCGGCTGCGACGACATGAACGGAGGAGGTCTGCTGAATAATTGCGACTTCCTGAATCCATTTTCAGGCATGCAGGGCATTCTCCTGTCCCAGTTGACCGACCCGATGTTGGCCGAGTGGAGCGGCCTTGGCCCGTCGTACCTCTGCGGCGGCGAGTCGCTCGGCTTGCCCTGCGGCCTGCCATCGCCGCCCCCACCGAGCCTCGGGGACATCCTGGGAATCGACCCCCAAAGTAATTGTGACTTCGGCCCGTGCGATTCCGGGATACCGGGAGCCTCCGGCTTCGAACCCCTGGAGAGACTCCCAGTGAGTCCAATGTCTGATCTGGAGCGGCAGCTTTGGAAGGACCTGTTCAAATTGTATTTATGTGGCAAAACTCCGTTTAGCAATCTACGAACCTATACCCTAGAAGGGCTTGGCAAGGGAGCCGTAATGGGCGGAATCTTTGGCTCGGAGGTCGGTCCTGCGGGAACAGTCTTAGGGGTGGCTGGCGGTGCACTAGAGGGTTTCTTTGGCGGCAACGCTCTCGGCTGGGTCGCCACGGCAGCCTGCCAGGCCGCAGGCAAGTACGGTCCACAATTCTAGGAGGTTGGCGCATGGCGGATTTAATTGCGATACTGGCGCTCGGGCTACAGTATTCCTTGATTGTCTTTGTCATCAATCTGTGGGTTCGCACCACGCTTCCGTTCAGTGCAGTCACGATCACTTTTCTGATCCTAGCGAGCATTGGCATCGTAGTTTGGCGTCGAGAGAAACTCGCCCAAACAGTGAAGCAATGGGGGAGGCTTGCCGTGCGCTCGGCCGTCTTGGGGATCGCGTTCTTCGGAGTCGATTTCCTGATAGGTCTGCTGAACGGTCAAGCTAATCCCTTGCGTTTTCCCGGCGGACTGTTGGGGCTTCCCCTGACCTTCCTCATCTGTCCGGGCGGCACAATCATATGCTTGGCCGGTCTTGTTAGGGCCCTCTACATTAGCAGAAGGGCAGCCGGCCATCCGGCGGGTGGCCCAGACCTTAGCAGATGAAGGAAAGAGTTAGGGGTGCCCCGCTCCTTGCGTCTTTGGACAGAAACCGGGGACAGACGGGACGTTCCCCAATTTAAACCAAGCCGCCTCTTGGCTTGAGTGGGGCAGTTCCCCATCCTTGCGCATACCCCACTCAACATGGCTGAGTGCCGCGCGGCCCCTTGGCCGCTCTAACTCCCACAGACACAACAGGCTACGACAGTTTATTACGCATATGTATGTACGTACATAAATGTACATAGAAGTGACCTCGCGCAACTCCGCGCCGTTCGCAAAACCGGTCCTCTTTACCCTTTGTTGTCTTGGCCTTAGATGTCATCACAGTCTTGTATAGCTCAGATCGTGATGACGATGTGTTCCACGTGGAACATTTTCATTTTCGCACCAATGTTCCAATGGAACACATGCGCCGATTCCAACGAGCAAAGCTTTCGAAGCCATGTGCCCGGTTTAAAATGTCGGGTATGTTCCCGGCCATTCGATTCCCCAAACGGGAATCAATGTCCGTCTTCTTGCAGCAGCACGATGACATTCGCGATCGCCGCATTGTCAGTACCCAGGCCTTCCGGAGTTTTGGCCTTCAGCCCCACACAATCCGGTGAAATAGCGAGGAGTTTCGCGACGTTCCCGCGGATGGCCGCAGCATAAGGACCGATTTTGGGGGCGGCGAGGATGAGTGTGGAATCCACGTTGGCGATGGCGTAGCCCGCGGCACGGACGCGTTTCAGTGCTTCGGCGAGAAAGACGGCGGAAGCTGCGCCCTTCCATTGCGGATCCGAGGGCGGAAACAGCGTGCCGATGTCGGGGCCGGCGATGGCGCCGAGGAGAGCGTCGGTGAGCGCATGCAGCAGGACGTCTCCATCGGAGTGGCCGCCGAGGCCGTGGGAGTGGGGCACGGGGACACCGCCGATCTTGAGGGGAATACCGGAGGTGAATTCGTGGGAGTCGAAGCCGAAGCCGATACGAGCCTCAGGCTGAGTCGTTGGTCGTTGGTCGTTGGTCGTTGGCATTGAGCGTTTTCGCTAAGAGTTCCTCAGATAGAATTCCGCCAACTCCATGTCGGCTGGGGTTGTGATCTTTATGTTGCGCGGGGAACCCATGACCACGGCGACTTCGTGGCGGGAGCGCTCGACCAGCGATGCTTCGTCAGTACCGAGGAAGCCGTCGGCGGTGGCCTCGTCGAACGCTTTCTTGAGCACATCGTAACGGAAGCCCTGGGGAGTTTGCGCCATGACGACCCGCTCGCGCGGGATGGTGGAAGTTATAACAGCACCCTCAGCGGTGCGTTCCACTTGCTTGACCGTATCCACGGCGGGCAGGCCGGCGATGGCAGCGCCGTATTTCTGGGCGGCGTGAGTCACGTCGTGGATGATTTCCGGGGTCACGAAGGGGCGGACGGCGTCGTGGACAAGAACGATATCATCGGGAGCGGCGGTAATTGCGGCCAGGGCGTTGGCGACGGAGTCCTGGCGGCGCTCGCCGCCTTCGGCGAAAATGATCTTCTTGCGGAGAATGTCCTTCTCCTGCTTTTCCAGACGGGCGCGGAAGCTGGCGGTTTCGCTCTTGCGCAGGGCGATGCAGATTTCGGAGATTTCCGGACTGACGGCGAACTTGCGGAGAGTGTGGACAAGGATGGGCGTGCCGGCGAGCTCGGTGAACTGTTTGGAGGGCGCCGGCTTCTTGCCCTTGGTACTGGGGGCGGAGGTCATCCGTGTGCCGAGTCCCGCAGCCGGAATGATGACGACGACCTTCATGGCGGGTGGTTAGTATAAGCGCTGCGAAAAAGTAGTTCAAATCGCCTGATGAGTCCGGGGCGCAAGGGGGAACGGCACAGGTTCTCACAGTTACTCCAGCGCCCGGCCGCAGAATTCCCTTGCAAAACCAGCAGACCTGTTATACTTCGTGCGCATTTGACTGCGAACTCCGGCATGCCAGCACGGTGAACCAGCCTCTGCTGTTCCGAAGCCAGCATACTCAGATAGCTCAAACAGAGGCGATTGCGTGAAGAACATTTTTGTAGGCAATCTCGATTTCAATACTGCAGAAGAGGAATTGCGTCACCTCTTCGAAACCTACGGACAGGTGGACCGGGTTAGCATCATGACCGATCGCGACACCGGACGTTCGCGCGGCTTTGGCTTTGTCGAGATGACGAACGCGGAGGATGGCGAGAAAGCGATTGCCGCGCTCAACGGCAGCCAGATCGGGGGACGCACGCTTAATGTAAATGAGGCCCGTCCCAAGGCGGAGCGCGCGGGCGGAGGGGGCAGGGATCGGGGAGGGCCAGGCGGTGGGCGCGGCGGCCGTGGTGGCGGCGGTGGTGGTGGTGGTGGACGCAATCGCTGGTAGATTTGCCGTTGGCTGGCGGCAGCCGAGTCTGAGCGGGGCGTTGTTAATCTTGTGCTGGTTGAGCCGATGAATGCGCCCGAATTCAGCTAGAAGGGCGTGTTTCCGGGAGCGGCGCTTTTCGCCAGCCACCCGGCTCACATACGATGAATCCAGGTTCAGGCCCTTGACCACCCGCGCGTAGGGCCTCTTGACGGAAACCGACCGCTAAGCACCCTGCGTCGTAGCGCTCTGGTGCTTTTCTCCTGAACGGACTAGGATTGTGGGGGTGTCCGATCGGTTTGCGGTCGGGGCTAGTGAACCAGCAGGGTGGTTAGCGGCTGGTTCCCCGGGGTGGTATGAGGAGTATTCTCAAGTCGGTCCAGCCGGGGACGAAGCGGGTTGGCTGCGCGACGAACTGCGGGTTTCCTTTTGGCAGTGTAGCCATCCATGTCGTTTTCTTAATGCTCCTCGGGTGTCTCGGCCGGCCAGCGGCCACGGCCCAATCGGATTCACCGCAACCACCTCCTGCACAAAGCCCGAGTTCTAGTGTTTCCTCCAACAGCGATAAGAATCAAGCGGAGATCACCTCTCACGAGGAAGCCACCACCTTTAAGGTGAATGTAAAGCTGGTGCTGGTGCGCGTGGTGGTGAGGGATGCCAAGGGAAATGCCGTGGGGACGCTTCATAAGGAGGATTTTGAGCTGTTCGATAACCGCAAGCCCCAAGTGATCTCACAATTCGCTGTGGAACGGCCGGGGACACGGGTAGCGATTGAAGAGAAGACTCAGGAGGCAGTCCCCGGGCAGACTCCTGCTTTGGCCAAACCGCCAGCGGTGCCGGAGAGTTACACTGCGTACCTGTTTGACGACGTCCATCTCAAGTTTGGCGATCTGGCCATGGCACGGAAAGCGGCGGAGCGCCGTCTGGATTCGATGCCGTCAACGGACCGGGCCGCGATCTTCTCGACCTCGGGCCAGACGGTGCTGGATTTCACTGATGATCGCTCCAAGTTGCGGGAAGTTCTGGATAAGCTTCAGCCGCGTCCCATAGCGGGCAGCGGAACCCGGAATTGTCCGGACCTTAGTTACTACATGGCAGATTTGATCCAGAACCAGCAGGATCTGGTAGCCACACAGGTCGCCACGTTGGATACGATCATCTGCCTGGATCTTCCCACCCAGACCGCGCAACAGGCGCAGGCAGCCTTGCAAACCGCGCAAGCCATGGTTAGACAAGCCGCAGAGGAAGCATTAAGTCTCGGAGACCAGGAAGGCCGGGTGGCGCTTAGCGTGTTGAGGGGCGTCGTGCGCCGGCTTTCTGTGCTGCCGGGGCAGCGGAGCATTGTGCTGGTATCGCCGGGATTTCTTGCTCCGTCACTGGAGGTGAATTATCAGGAAATCATTGACCTTGCGCTACGCACGCAAGTCATGGTCAGTACGCTCGATGCGCGGGGCCTTTACGCCATAGATCCCCTGGGAGACATCAGCAAACCCGGCCCGAACGATCCTGTGCAGGCGGTTTATAGGCAGCAGTATGCGACCCAGAGCGCGTCCGCTGAGAGCGACGTTCTGATGGAACTGGCGAATGGAACAGGTGGGACTTTTTTTCACAACAGCAACGATCTGGATGAGGGATTCCGGCGAGTGGGAACCCCTCCGGAATACTATTACGTTCTGTCATTTTCCCCGCAGAATCTGAAGCTGGATGGCAGTTTTCATGCTCTGAAAGTTAGCTTGAAGAACTCGGAGAGGTTCAGTCTGGAAACCCGGCGCGGCTATTACGCGCCCAAGCGTGCAGCCGATCCCGCGGAGGAAGCAAAACAGGAGATCGAAGATGAGATTTTCTCCAACGAGGAGTTGCACGATCTTCCGGTCGAGTTACACACTCAGTTTTTTAAGACGAGCGACGCGGAGGCCAAGCTCACGGTTGTGGCGCGCGTGGACGTGAAACGCCTGCGCTTCCGAAAGGTGGACGGACGGAACCGGAATGATCTCACCGTGGTGTCCGCCCTTTTTAACCGGGACGGAAATTATGTGCAAGGGAACGCGAAGGTGCTGGAAATGCGCCTGAAGGATGAAACGCTGGAGCACAAGTTGAACTCAGGGGTTACCTTGAGGTCCAGCTTCGATGTAAAGCCGGGCAGCTATCTGGTGCGGTTGATAGTGCGGGACGCGGAAGCGCAACAGATGGCGGCGGAGAATGGCGCGGTAGAGATTCCGTGAAACGATGGGGAGGGCGATATGCAGGTTCATCGGCTCAAGGTTCTGACGGCAGTTTTATGCTTAGGCAGTTGGATGATCTGGTCTTGCGCGACTCCGTTAGCCCATGCTCAACAGGCAGGCACGGACGCGCCTTCCCCTGGCACGCCGGTCATCCGAGCGGAGACACGCCTGGTGCTGGTGGATACGGTCGTGACCGACAAGAAAGGCAGCTACGTGCGAGATCTCACGGCCAAAGATTTCAAGGTTTGGGAGGACAACAAGGAGCAATCCATCACCAGCTTTTCGTTCGAAGAGGACACCGGAGTGCAGGCGAACGGGCCAAAGCACTATCTGGTCCTCTTCTTTGACAATTCGACCATGGATGTAGGCGACCAGGCGCAGGCTCGCCAGGCGGCAGCGCAGTTTATTGATGCCAACGCGGGGCCGAACCGGCTGATGGCGATTATTGATTTCGGAGGCACGACGCGTATTGCGCAGAACTTCACTGCGGACGCCGCTCGTTTGAAGCAAGTAGTCGGCGGAATCAAAGCATCGTCGGTCAATCCCAATGCCCCACCCCCGGTTGAGGTGGCGTCTTTGGGTGTGCCCACGGGACTGCCTCCCTTGAGCAACGCCGAAGCTGACTTCGGTGTGTACACCGTCCTGCTTGCCTTGCGGAACCTGGCTAAAAGTCTGAATTCGGTTCCGGGCCGCAAGACTCTGGTGTTCTTCACTGCGGGCTTTCCCTTCACCCCGGAGCGGGAATCGGAGTTGACGGCTACGATTGATGTCTGCAACAGGTCGAACGTCGCGGTTTACCCGATCGATGTGCGAGGTTTGACGGCGCCAGATGTGTCGGTTCCGCACAGCAAGATGTGGCCGACTCCATCCCGGCCCGGCAGCGCGCATCTGCTGCCGGCGACCTTCCATTATTCAGCCCGCGGCAGCGCAAATTACGCACTTCTCAGACCGGCGGCGTTTATCAGTTCTGGCGCTCCGGAGCAACACAGCGGAGGAGGTGGCAGCAGCGGAGGAGGCGGCGGCCATGGGGGGCCGGTTGGTGGCACGCCAGTCGGCGGCTCGGGAGGCCACGGCACCAGCGGCTCGGGGAGTACGGGGTCGAGAGGCGGGATCAGCAGTCCGGTGAGCTCCAATTACTACAACAACCCCTATAACCAACCCCGGCAGATTGTCCCGCAGTTTCCCCAGAGTGCATCCACCAATCAGCAAGTGCTTTACGAATTGGCCGAAGGCACGGGCGGTTTCGTGATCGTGAACACGAATGATCTGCTGGGCGGTTTGGAGAAAATTGCCAAGGACCAATCCCAGTATTACGTGCTGGGATACAAGCCTGCCGAATCTCCCGAGGGAAGCTGCCATACGCTGAAGGTCAAAGTAGAACGCGGAGGAACGATTGTCCGTGCGCGCAGCGGCTATTGCAGCGTCCGGCCGCTGGACCTGCTGGCGGGCAATTCCATCGAAAAGGATCTGGAAACTCGCGCCGCTGGTGAAATGGCAGGCAATGTGACCGGTACCATGGAAGCGCCATTCTTTTACGTCTCGCCTAATACGGCGCGGCTGGACCTGGCCATTGACATTCCATCCAATGCCATCAAGTTCGAGAAGGTCAAGGGGAAGCAACATGCTGCGGTGAACGTGCTCGGCATGGCCTGCAATCCGGATGGCTCTGTGGCGGCCCGATTTAGCGACACGGTGAACGTCGATCTCGATGGCAAGAAGGAAGTGGAGGAGTTTGAAAAGAAACCTCTTCACTACGAAAGCCAATTTGAAGTCGCGTCCGGAAAATACACGCTGAAAGTTGTTTTCAGCTCAGGCAGCGAAAGCTTTGGGAAGCTGGCGCTGCCCCTCTCGGTTGACCCGTACGATGGCAAGCAACTTAACCTGAGCGGCGTCGCGCTGAGCAACGACCTCCATCGCGTTTCGGATATCTCCGCCGATTTGGATGCGGAGCTGCTGGAGGACCGAAAGCCGCTGGTGGTGAAGGGCTTGGAGGTTACGCCCTCGGCCTCCAATCATTTCAAGAAAACCGACAATGCCGCTGTGTACGTGGAGATCTATGAGCCGCTGCTGCTCGGCGGGAACCCTCCGAAATTCGGGCTCGAGTTTAAGGTGGTGGATCGCAAGAGCGGCGCGGAGAAGATGGACTTTGGAGTAACCGATACAGCTTCAGCCATTCGACCGGGTAACCCTGTCGTTCCATTAGGTCTGAAGCTGCCACTGGCATCATTGGACCCGGGTTCTTACCGCCTTGAACTGCGGGCGATGGATTCCGCCAACAATGCCACCAAGTTCCGTACCGCCGACTTTGAGGTGGAGTGAAATCTCCAAAAACCCGCCGCTTTTTTGCAGAAATGCAAATAGGATGCGGCGGGTTCTTTTCGCTTTGCATCGGTCCCAACCTGCTCCTCCGCCCGCTGCTACAATGCCTTGTTCCACTTAGCTTTAAGAACTTTTGGTCCTACAGAAACGTAGTTAGGATGTGATGTCAGGGCCAGGAATGCGCATTCGCAAACCAGCGATGGCTTTAGCGTAAACCGCGCCGGCAATCCGGAGTTTACAATCCGGAGGTTCAGGAGTGGGGTTGGAAGACGCCCAGTTGGCCGCCATGCTTGTCCGTCGCTGCGTTGCCGGCGACGCGGCTGCATGGGAGGAGATTGTTCAGCGCTATCACCGGCGCATCTACAACCTTTGCTATCGTTTTGCCGGTTCGGCAGAGGACGCTCAGGACCTGACTCAGGATGTCTTTATCAAGATGTACCGCACTCTGAAGACCTATGATCTGGAGCGCGGCGCGTTCATGACCTGGGTGACCACGCTCACCCGCAATCTGCTGGTGGACCACTTTCGCAAGACCAAGCAGGAACGCCTGACGGACTCGCTGGACACGGTGCCATCGGAGCACGAGGATGCCATGCCCTTGAGCGACCAGATTAAAGACAAGGCCTTGCCACCCGACGCCCGGGTGCAGAGCCGTGAGACCGGGGATACCGTGCATCGCGCACTACAAAAGCTCTCGCCGGACCTGCGGGAAGCAGTCATCCTCCGTGACCTGCAGGACATGGACTACCGGGAAATCGCTGCGGTACTTAAGGTTCCGGAGGGCACCGTGAAATCAAGAATAAACCGTGGACGCGCGGAACTTGCGCGCCTGCTACAACGTACCTATAAACAGGTGATGTAATGGCAGCGGAAAACCATAACAGTATGCAGTGCAACGAGTTCGACGCCCTGCTCAGTGAGGCTCTGGACCAGCAGTTGACCGGAGCCGGACTGGCCAGCTTCCAGGCCCATGCCGGTATTTGTCCGGTGTGCGGGCCAATGCTGATGGAAGGCGAACAAGGGCAACGCTGGCTGAAGTCACTCCAGGAGGTTGAGCCTCCAACTCATCTGCTGAACCGTATTCTGGCGGCGACCAGCGGCCTGGATACCGTCCGCATGGGTGGGACGGCGGTCCCGGCGGGGTTCTCCTGGTTTGACCGGATGCGCGATTGGGCGGGCACTATTGTGAGCCCAGTATTTGCGGTAGCCCGGCAGCCGCGCTTTGCCATGTCGTTTGGCATGGCATTCTTCTCGCTTTCTATTTCGCTCAGCCTGGCAGGGGTAAGGTTGACGGACCTGCGCCATGCCGATCTGCGGCCCAGCGCCATCAAGCGGTCGTGCTACGAGACCTCCGGCAGGGTGGTCAAGTATTACGAGAACATTCGCTTCGTGTATCAGATCGAGTCGAGGGTGCGGGAATTCAAGCGAGCGACTACTCCGGCCGCGCCCGCGCCTGAGGAGAAAGACAAACATCATCGCAACGACAATACCAGTGGACAGCCCGAACCCAGACAAGATCGCAACTACAGTCAGGGAGCCAGCCAGGTGATACTGGCTGCGCTTCCCGATTACCGGCCTGTAGTGATTGAGGGGACCACTTACAGGAGGTTTTCATGAACTGCGCCAACCATCCCGACATTGAGAAAGCAGCTTTCTGCCGCGCCTGTGGCAAGCCGCTGTGCGCCAACTGCACTCGCGAAGTGAAAGGCGTCATCTATTGCGAGAATTGCATCGCCGAGCGGCTGCAGGGTGTCCAGCCCACGGCCGTGCCACCTGCGGCGGGATTTGTTTCATCCGCGCCTGCGCCAGGGGTATCGGGCTCGGGCCCAAATCCCACCGTGGCGGGCATTCTAGCCGGGTTCTTTCCCTTCGGCGTGGGCGCAGTTTACTGCGGGCAGTATGCCAAGGGATTGGCGCACCTCGTGGTTTTCACGCTGTTGGTGTGGGGCGAGTCGGTGGTGGACAACGCCGGGCTGAATACGATTCTCGGTCTCGGAATCGCGTTCTTTTACGTATGGCAGATCATTGATTCGGTGCGCACCGCTAGGGCCATCCAATTGGGGCAGCCCGCTCCCGACCCCTTCGGACTTGCTCAAGCCTTCGGCGCAGCGCCTCCGGCCGTGCCTGGTCTGCCGCTGGCGGCGGGTCAAGAGACGCAACGAACCCAGTCCAAGATTCCCAGTGCCGCAATCCTGCTGATCGGTTTGGGCCTGTTGTTCTTGTTGCAGACGGCGGGCGTATTCGAGTTCAATACTGACCTCCTGTGGCCCTTGATTCTCGTCGGTCTCGGCTTGTGGCTTTTTGCCAAGCGGTGGGGCGTGATCGGGTCCGGCTATGACCGATATGGCCGCTCTCATCGCATGCGAGGGCTGACCGGCCCGGCGGTGCTGGTTACGCTTGGGTTTCTGATCTTTATCGAGCACCTCAACCATGGCCCCAGCTTCCATCGGACCTGGCCCGTGCTGCTGCTGGTGATCGGCATAACCAAGCTACTGGAACGCGGAGGGGCTTTCCCGGTGCCGCCAATGCCACAAGTTCCACCAATGCCGCCAATGCCTCCGATGCCGGGCAGCACCACGGCGGGCCCCCCGGATCCTTCAGCGGCGCAGGGTTCAGGCAGCGAGGTGAAAAATGGCTAGCCCAAGCTCAAGCAACCCCATACAAGTCCCGCCACCGCGTTACCGGCGGTCATTTTCGGGACCGATCATTCTCATCGGGATCGGCGTGCTTTTTCTGCTGGGTACGCTCGGCATGCTCGATTGGGAGAGGCTTGGCCATTGGTTTGCGCATTATTGGCCGATACTGCTCATCCTCGCAGGCGTTATTAAGCTCATCGAGTACCAGCAAGCGCAACGCCACGGCGCGCGCGCTTCCGGGATCGGCGCCGGCGGCATTGTTCTGGTTATCGCCCTGATATTTTTTGGCTTGATTGCGACCCAAGCCTCGCATTTCAACTGGGGAGAACTTCGCGACCAAATCAGTATTGACGATGCCGACTTCAGCTTCCTTGGGCAGACCTACGATTACCAGGATCAGTTGCAACAGGACTTTCCCGCGGGAGCAAGCTTGCAAGTGGACGATATCCGCGGCGCCGTGAACGTCACCCCCTCCGACGATAGTCAGATCCACGTGGCGGTCCATAAGAAAATAAATATCTACAAGACCAGCGACAAGTCGGATGCCGACAAGACGAACGAAGGTACGCGCCCGAAGATCGTCGTCAACGGAAACACCGTCGAATTGCACGCCAACAATCAAGGCGATGGGGACCACCACGTCACAACCAACCTGGACATATCTTTGCCGCGCAAAGCCGCTGTGACCATCTCGACGCGTTACGGAGATGTAAGAGTGACCGACCGCGATGGCGACGTTAGCGTCAGCAACCGGAAAGGCGAAACATCAATCGCCAACGTGAACGGCAAGGTCACCCTCAGCCTGACCGACGGTTCCGGCCGGGTGTCGCAGATCGCCTCCGACGTGTCAGTCGAAGGGCGCGGGGACGACATTTCACTGGATGACATCAAAGGCGCGGCCCGCATTAACGGCGAGTTCGACAGCTTGAAGCTAGCGAGAATTGCCAAAGGAGTGAGTTTCAAGTCAGAACGCACCGACCTGGTTTTTCCCCGGCTCGATGGCGATCTTGACATGGATTCCGGGGATTTGCGCGCCAGCGATCTGCTCGGACCGTTGCGTCTGGTTACGCGATCCAAAGATATCCGAATGACGGGCGTTTCCGGGGAAGTGCATCTGGAAAATGCCAACGGCTCAGTCGAACTGCACATGAGCAAGCTGGGCGGCATGCAGGTGGAGAACCGCAGGGGGGATATCGAGGTTTATCTTCCGGATAAAGCCGGCTTTCAGGTGGATGCCCGGGCCCGCGGCGGGGAAGTGAACACCGACTTCAGCGCTTTGAAAGTGAACAACGGAGATGATCCGGCGACGGCGTCTGGCACGGTGGGGTCAGGAGGGCCGCATCTCGTGATTAGCAATGAGCATGGCACCATCGAGGTTCGAAAAGGATCCGCCGTGGCCGAAGCACTCGAGCCGCCAGAGCCGCTCCAGCCACCGCACAGCCGTTCCGGGCCCAAAGCCCCGGAAGCTCCCAAAGTGACGGAGAACTAGCCTGAACTATTCATAACGCTGCGATTGAACGATCTTGGGAAGGGCACGACTTGAGTCGTGCCGCTACACCACGGAATTTGGTTCCGCGTCGATCCGGCGCAACTATTCGGCTGCCGGGATAGATTGTCCACTCGCCCTCAGGCGCTGAAGCGCGCGTTATTCCCGGCCATCCTGCGGCACGAGTGAAACTCGTGCCCTTCCCACGCAAATTCTGCGGCGTCCTATCAAGTAATCCGATTCGGCCCCCCCTTACGCCTCAACCCTAGCCCGTGGTATGTTCGATATTCTTCTCAGTACGCAAAGACTAAGACGATCCTGAAACATGATTCGTTCCTACCAGGGCATGACGCCGACGATTCCGGAATCCTGCTACGTGGACGAGTCGGCGCAGATTATCGGCGACGTGGTGCTCGGCGAGCACGCCAGCGTGTGGATGAACGCCGTGCTGCGCGGCGACGTGTATGCCATCCGCGTGGGCGCGCACTCCAATATTCAGGATTGCTGCGTGCTGCACGGCATGAGAATGCAGTTCGGCGTAACTGTCGGCGAGTATGTGACCGTCGGCCATTCGGTGACGCTGCACGGCTGCGTCATCGAAGACCGCTGCCTGATCGGCATGGGAGCGGTGATACTCAACGGCACGAAGGTCGGAACGGGATCAATTATCGCGGCTGGGACGCTGCTTCCAGAGAACACCGTGGTTGAGCCGTATTCGCTGTGGATGGGATCTCCCGGCAAGTTTCGCCGCAAGCTGGATGAGCGCGATCAGGGAGCGATTATGCGCTACGCGAAGAATTATCTGGAGTACAAAGAATCGTACTTGGCGGAGAGAATGCGGCGAGACTGATTGTTGCAAAGTAAGAGACGCCTAGAGCCTGATCCAATGATCAAAGCCGTCCGAGGAACGCGCGACCTGCTGCCGCCGGATACGGCACTGTGGAACTTTGTCGAGGCGGCGGTGCGCGACGTGTTCCGCGCCTACAACTTCCAGGAGATCCGCACGCCAATCTTCGAGAGCACCGAGCTTTTCTCCCGCAGCGTGGGCGAAGAAACGGACATCGTATCGAAAGAAATGTACACCTGGGAAGATCGCGGGCGCGCCGAAAGCGACAAGGGCCAAGCTCTCACTCTCCGTCCTGAAAACACCGCTGGCGTCGTCCGCGCTTACATCGAGCACAAACTCTGGGAGCGCGGACTCAACAAGCTCTACTACATCGGACCGCAGTTTCGCCGCGAGCGTCCGCAGAAAGGGCGCTACCGGCAGTTCTATCAGATCGGTGCCGAAGTGATTGGCTCGCCGTCTTCAGGCAGCCAGCGCCCACTTCGCGATGCGGAAGTGCTCGACATGTTACGGACGCTTCTCGAGCACCTCGGAATCAAGAATTGGAATCTGGAGATCAATTCACTCGGCGATCCGGAGGATCGCGCAAATTTCAATGAAGCAATTCGCACCGCTCTCGGACCGGTGGCCGCGGGAATGTGCGTGGACTGCCAGCGCCGTGCGGTTACTAACCCCCTTCGCGTCTTCGACTGTAAGGTTCCGGCCGACCAGCCGATAATCGAGAGGCTACCGCGAATGGTTCTCAGCGATGACGCAAGGACGCATTTTGAGAACGTGCGGGCGATTCTCGACAGCATTGACTTGCCGTACAAAGTTAATCACCGACTGGTTCGCGGCCTCGACTACTACACCCGGACTGCCTTCGAATTTACCGACGGTGCTCTGGGCGCGCAAAATGCCATCCTTGGAGGGGGCCGTTACGACGGACTCTCGGAGGCCCTCGGTGGGCCAGAGGCGCCGGGAATTGGGTTTGCGATTGGGGAGGATCGCTTGGTGCTTGCCCTTCAGCAGGAGCGATCCGCCGTCTCAAGCGCCCCGGACGCTTACGTCGCACCTGTAGGCGAGGGGATGAATCGCGAAGGACTCAAACTCGCCAGGGAGCTGCGCGAAAAAGGGCTAGTAGTTGAGCTAGGAGACCGTAGTTCCAAGCTGAAGAAGTTACTGGAAATCGCTAGCAAGCTCGGCGCTCGATACGCGCTCATCGTCGGTGAAAACGAAGTCGAGGCCGACACCTTCGCACTCAAGAACCTGGAAACCGGTGAACAGGTCTCGGTTCCGCGAAATGAGTTGGCGCAACGAATCCAGACTTTGAAGAAGTAACCAAACCGAGAGGCAACCGCCACTGCGATGATAACTCCACGGCCCGCGCGGGCACTTGGACGTGGGAAGGCGAACAGCACGTCGGCAGCAACACCACGAAAACGCGCCGGATCATGAAGACACTCTCGCCGACGTCGTACATTTTCAAGTTCGAGATGTCACCGGACGGAAGAAATTGGTCCGCTGTGATGGATGGGCAAGCTACACGGGAAAAATAAGAACGGCGAATGGCTATCGCTGGCTGTTGCGTGGACACGGGCGGCCGCCACGCCTAACCGGGCCTTCCCGAAACCGTTTATGAGATCAGTTCTGGCGTTCCTTTTACTGCTTGTCCTCGCTCCGGTACCCGCGGCCACGGCTCAAGTGGCGACTCCTTCTTCCCCGAGTTCATCTTCCAGGAGTTCGTCGTCCGCCCCAGCGAACTTCGATGGCCCGGCCGAGCTGCCGAGGGTTTATCTGAAAACTTCGATGACGGATACTCCGGCTACCGGCTCCATTCTGCCGGTAAAGGGGGCCGAGGAATTGCAAAACGCTCTTGACGCTGCGAAATGCGGTGACACGGTTGAACTGCAAGCGGGCGCCACGTTCACGGGAGAATTTCGCCTGTCGGCAAAGACCTGCGACGATCAGCATTGGATAATCATTCGTTCTTCCTCGACGGCACTTCCGCCGGAGGGGACCAGGCTCACACCGTGTTACGCTGGCGTTTCAAGTCTGCCCGGACGTCCATCTTTGAATTGCGTTTCTATCCAGAACCTCGTGACAAAGCTGGTGGGTAATCCGCCGCTCGCTTCCCGAGAACCTGTGAATCACTACCGCCTGGTGGGCATCGAATTGGCTCAACCGGCGGGATCGAGCTCTCCCACACTGCTAGATCTGGCAATCAGTTCAGATCACATCGTCATTGACCGCTGCTGGATTCACGGCAACGCTCGCGATAACACCCAAAGAGGGATTGCCTTGAACGGAAGCTCGATGGCGGTGGTGGACTCGACCATTACCGACATTCACATGGTCGCAACCGATACGCAGGGAATCGCCGCCTGGACGGGAACCGGGCCGCTGAAGATCGTCAACAACTTCATCGAAGGCGGAAGTTCCAGCATCGGCTTCGGAGGAGCGGGTTCGGCCACCACTCCGAAAGACATTGAGATTCGCCAGAATCACCTGTTCAAGCCGATGTCATGGAGGGTCGGCAACCCGGATTTCATCGGAGTAACTTTTAACTGCAAGGTTGCATTTGAATCGAAGAACTCTTCGCGGGTCCTGATCGAGGGAAATATCCTCGAGAACGTTTGGGGAGGACGACAGGGCGGCGATGGCAATGCCCTATGGCTGGGGCCGAAGAACCAGAACAACACCTGCCCCAGCTGCGAGGTCAATGACATTACCTTGCGCTATAACCTCATTCGACATGCCGGCGGTGGCCCGTACATCTTTGACGCGCCATCCGACGCCGGGGGCATTGCCCAGCAGGCGATGCGCTACAGCATTCACGATAATCTGTTTGAAGACATTGCGTCGGCCTACGCCGGCACAGGCACCGGCAACGGAATACTTTTTCGTTTCAACGGCAGCACCCAATTTCCTCCGCCCCAGGATGTAACCATTCAACACAATACTGGCATAAACAGGGGTGACAAAAGCGGCGTGCTGTCGTTGCTCACTGCTCCCGACGCGCCCTTTGTAAACTTCGTGTTCAAAGACAATCTTGTCGGCAATGGAGAGTCTGGCATCTCCGGATGCAAGGGCCGCACTGGCGAGGAGGTGCTCAACGTCTGTGCCCCGCACTACGTTTTCGTCAACAATGTGGTTGTCGGCCCGTCAGAGTCGTATCCCAAATCAAACGCGAGCGCGCACAAAAAGAAAGATAAGCCCAAGCTCAGGCATTATCCCAAGGACTGGCACTCCGTCGGCTTCAGCAGCTATGCGGGAGGAGACTACAGGTTGTGTGCGGGAGCAGGAGACCCGACAACTTCATGCAACGAGGCAAGCAAATATGCTAGAGCTGGGACCGACGGAAAGGATGTCGGAGCGGATGTTTCGACGGTGTACCGCCTGACGAAGGCGGCGGAATAACTTCGTCTTCATTCGTCATGAGCCTTGACGTGTTTGGGCTTGGGCCTCGCCGACTTTCCGCCCACGGAGGAAGTACGCGTCAATCGCAACCGCACCGGGAATCAGCAGGTAAGCCATCACCGGAACCATGTAGCGCAGAATCGAGAGGGCAAGGATCGTCATTCCCCAGAAGTACAACACCAACACCACGAAGAGTTCCACGTAGTATCTCCGCTCGCGAAATCGGCGCCAGGCCACCGAAAGGCCCAGCGCTCCCAGCGAGAGATAGAAAAGTTGGACCAGCAGAATGGGATACTCGAAGGAACGCGAATCGGTGCCAAACCAGCTTCGAATGATCTTTAGTCCAGTCAACTCCAGCACGGCTTTCGGGTCTCTCTTTAATTCCGCAAACTCGTAGCGGAGGATAGCTCCTGTGGTTTTCAAGTCCTGATGCTGGCTCCAAGCTCGGTTCATGAATTGGACTACCGGCGCTGGCAGCCCCTCATCCCTTGTTCGCCTGAGGAAAGTCAGACCATCCAGCATGGCGGACGGACCATTGGTGCACAGCGGCACGACCTCCCTGGTGTGGATGTATACGTCACACTCCCACGGCAGAATCGTGATGAAAAAAGCTCCGACGAGTACCGCTGCCAGAAACATCCGCTGGCTGAGCTCGATTGTGCGCCTCACCAGAATGGCCGCAGCGAGCAGGAAAACGAGCAATAACGCCATCGGCCTGACCAGGGCCGAGAGACCGACCAGAAAACCACAAACCAGCGCCATCCAGATGCTCCTGTGCTCGATGGCGGAGGTCAGACAATAGACTCCGCCATAAAACAACGGAATAAACAATATTTCAGTATTGGGCTGCTTTATCAGCCACAAATTGAAGATGTATGTCCCCCACAGCGCCGAGGCGAGCAACCCGACCCGAGAGTTGAAAATAACTTCCGCAGTCCAGAAGACAAGCAGGCATCCCAAGCCGAAAAGGAGAGTATTCAAGAAGATGACAAAATGAGTTCGATCGGCTGCGAACCGATCAGCCAACCAAAAACTGCCAGCCAGGAATACCGGATAACCGGGAGGATAGAGGGTGGCAAAGTTTCCTGCGCCATCAGTCAGGCTTTGGCCAGACAATAGGTGTTGAGCCACCGGGCTGTAGTAATCGGTGAAATCCGTACTCTGATTGGCTCGTGCCGAGTCTGGCAGCAAAACCAGAAAAGCAATCTGGGTCAGCAGCGCGCCCAGGAAAATGGCAGCGATCAGCCATCGCCTTTGCAAACTCTGCCAGACTGCGGTGCCGAAAGATTGGCTTTTCATGAGCGCTCAGATTAGCAAACTCTGCAAGGAGAAAAAGACCTACGAGGTAATTCCTTCGCTTCTAGATCCTGCCACTACATCCTCCAGCACATTAGAGAAAACTCTGGCCACTTGACGCCAACTGTAGTTTTCCTCAACCAGTTTGCGGGCGGCAAGTCCGATCTGCCGGCGCCGGGAAGCGTCACGCAGAAGGTTGACGGTGCTCCGGGCAAAGCTTTCTGAATCATCCGCCAGCAAAAGGTGCTCGCCGTTGCGAACCGGCAGGCCTTCCGCTCCGACGCGAGTGGAAACCACCGCCTTGCCCATGCTCATCGCCTCAAATATCTTTAGCCGTGTGCCCCCGCCGATTCGCAAGGGAACAATGCAAACCTGGCTTCGCACCAGAAATGGGCGAATATCTTCCACCCGGCCCGTGACCTCGAGTTTCTTCTCTCTCGCCGCGACTTGTCTTAGCCGCGGAGAAGGATTGCGTCCCACGATGCACACGGAAACCTCTGGTTCCTCCTGCCGGATCAGTGGCAGCGTCTCCTTTATGAAGTGGAGTATCCCGTCTTCGTTGGGTAGCCAGTCCATCGAACCGGTGAAGACCAGCGAACCCGGAATCTCCGGCTCAACCGACGGCGCAAAGTACTCGGTATCCGCTCCGGTTGGAATCACGCTCAGCCTGGCAGTCTCGACATACTCATTGAAAACTGCGCGATCGTTTTCCGAGACCGTGAGGACGTGATCGGCTCGCGCAAGATATTTTCGTTCGGCGGCTTTCATGGCGCGCCACTCCCGCCACGACAGCGCTTTCCAGAGGGGGTTACTTGCCACCTCATAATGCCGCCGCCATATCATCGCTTCGACATTGTGCGTGAATATCACCTTGGGCGTCGGCGAATCCCAAGGAATGACACCCGCGGCGACCAGAAAATCACACACGATTACGTCAAAGCCCGCCTGGTGCAGCAATCGTCGCAACTCCTGACGGACTCGTGGCCGGCAAAATTTCCGGATGTTATAAGGCGTGCGAGAGAACAAATGAGCGCCGTAGTCGCAGAGTTCACCGAAACTCTTCGGCCGGGGAAGATCCAGTGGGATACAAATCGACTGATCGAAGAGAGTTTCCAACTCCGAATGCACGTCATTTTCGTGCGTGGCGTAAAACAAAAAACAAGTCACCGAATGCTTGCGTGCCAGCTCGCTTAAAATGTTATAGCTTCGTATTTTGCCGCCCGTGTCGGGAGGAACCAAGCCGCCGGCCTTGACCCACAGGATTCGCATGCAGGATCACCAGCAAATGCCATCATAGGCGGCGACCCGCTCAATGCGGCGCGCTTTCTCCAGGTTCACCAGATCAATCACGACATGATCAGCGCGCAGCCCGCGCTGCAGAACTTCTCTCGCAATGCCGCGGCTTGCAATCACGATCACTTCGGACTCCCGCAGCACCTGCTCGATGCTGGGACTGAGCAGGGACCCGATGTGGGGGACCACTTCTTCGATATATTGGCGATTCGAGCCCACGAGACGGCCAACAGAGACATTGTCATCCCAAATCCGCACCTGCTTTCCTTCGCCGAGCAACCGCTTCACCAGTTGGACCTGAGGGCTTTCGCGCAAGTCGTCGGTTGCTGCCTTAAAGCTCAGGCCCAGTATGCCGACATTTCGCTTGCTGGTGTGCAAAACCAACTCCAGCGCTCGTTCAAAATGCTCTTGATTGCTGGGCAGGATGGACTCCAGCAGCGGCAGCTTGAGGCCCAGCTCATTGGCTCGATAATTGAGGGCACGCAAGTCTTTGGGCAGGCATGATCCGCCAAAGGCAAACCCGGGCTTGAGATAACTGGCCGAAATGTTGAGCCTGGAATCGGCAGTGAAGATCTCGGTCACCGCCTCCGCGTCAATGCCCAATTCCTTGGCCAGCGTGCCTGCTTCGTTGGCGAAGGCTACTTTCACCGCGTGCCAGGCGTTGCAGACATACTTCACCATCTCCGCCGAGCGGAACGAAGTTTCGAAGATGCGGCCCGGCGCCCAGGAATAGACCTCCCGCAACATGGCGCTGTGTGCGGGGTCGGCTGCGCCGATAATCGTTATTGCGGGTTCCAGAAAGTCTGTGACGGCTGAGCCTTCGCGCGTGAACTCCGGGTTCACGCATACTCCGAAATCCTTCCCCATGCGCTTGCCGCTGGCTTCTTCGAGGGCAGGAATGACAAGAGATTCCGCCGTGCCTGGCAAGACTGTACTGCGAAGCACCACAAGGTGAAATGAGGTCTTCTGCTTAAGGGCGGCGCCAATTTCGCGGCAGACAGGTTCCAGGTGTCCAAGGTCGAGTTTCCCATCGCGCAGGCTGGGTGTGCCGACACAGAGGAAGGAGATGTCGGTGTTCAGAACAGCCGACACTGCGTCGTTAGTCGCGCGCAGCTGCCCATGCTGATGGTACTCAGCCAACAGCTCGGCCACCCGGGGTTCCACGATCGGGCTGCGGCCGGATGCTATTGCCGCCACTTTGGCGGGAGCAAGGTCAACCCCAATTACCCGGTGGCCTTTGTGTGCCAGGCAAACGGCAGTTACTGTGCCCACGTAACCCAGTCCGAAAACGCTGATGGATCGGCTCATGCGAGACGGTTGTTTCTCTCCTAGTTCGGCAACTCGGAAGATTATCACGCTGCGAGGATTGCCGGTGAAGGCGGACTGGAAGCCATGCAACTCGGGGGTCTGCAAACCAGGGGTATGCAACAATGATTTGCTATGGAGCGCTGGCTGCGGCTCGCCCACTTGGGACGCGCGGAACTGTCGGACCGGTTGAGGCAATACCTGAGCGCCCGTTCCGACTGGTTTCGCAGCAAACTGGGGATTCGTCTGGACGCCGGGACGCCAAGTTCCGTGACCCACACGAGGCCACGTTTCTTTTTCTCGCCGGAGGCAGTTCCGTCACTTGGTTCTCTGCTCGAACGGCGCCTGCCAGGACAACCCCTCGAGATCGTCGAACGAGCCGAACAGGTTTGCCGCCATCGCTTCGATCTGCTCGGCTACAGGAATCTTGACTATGGCGCCGAAATCGACTGGCATCGCGACGTGGTGCATGGCAAGCAAGCCCCGCGAAAGCCGTGGTTCAAAATCCGCTATCTGGACTTCGAGGAAGCCGGCGACGCAAGAATTACCTGGGAGCTAAACCGCCATCAGCACCTGGTGACGTTAGCTAAAGCTTACCGCCTCACAGGCGATTCAAAGTTTGCAAGTGAACTGTTTCGCCAATGGGAGCATTGGCATCGCGAGAATCCTTATCCCATCGGTATTAACTGGGCCAGCAGCCTGGAAGTGGGGTTCCGCAGTTTGTCATGGCTCTGGATGCACTTCCTTCTGGAGGGTTCTCCCGTCATGCCGCCCGATTTTCGCTCGCAGTGGCTGCAGGCGCTGGGAATCAGCGGGAGACACATCGAGCGTTATCTCTCGACGTATTTTTCTCCGAACACGCACCTTCTTGGGGAGGGCGTGGCCTTGTTTTTTATCGGCACGCTGTGCCCTGAGATTCAGCATGCTGAAAGATGGAAACTGCGCGGCTGGGAGATTGTTCTTAGAGAGGCAGAGCGGCAGGTGCGAGCCGACGGTCTCCACTTCGAGCAGTCTTTGCATTATCACGTCTATGCTCTCGACTTTTTTCTGCACGCCGCTGTGCTGGCGACCCTCAACGATGTTGCCATCCCGCCTGAACTTGACCACACGCTACAGAAAATGCTGGATGTACTCTGCCGCTTGAGCCGTGCCGGCTCGCCGCCTCAGTTGGGCGATGACGACGGCGGCCGCGTTTTCGACGGGCAACGCAATCAGTCGCAACACATGCTCGACCCGCTCTCGGCCGGAGCCGTCCTGTTCGGACGCGGAGACTTCAAGCGGGTTTGTGATGGCCTGCGCGAGGAGACCCTGTGGCTCCTGGGCGAGCAAGGCGCGGTTGAATTTGACCGTGTGCCAATGAGAAATCACGAGTGGGCATCGGCCGAGCTCGAAGGCAGTGGTCTTTATCTGATGGCGAGCCCTGACACCTGGGGCCAGCTAGTGATTGATGCAGGTCCGCAAGGCGCGCTCACCGCCGGCCACGGCCACGCTGACGCACTGAGCGTCACCGCGAACCAGAACAGACGCCGGCTGCTGATCGATTGCGGAACCTTCGAATATGTTGGCTCGAATTCGGAGCGAGACGCTCTTCGCGGTACGCCTGCCCACAACACGCTGACTGTTGACGGCAAGAACCAGGCCGAACCGAATGGACCCTTCGCCTGGAAGAAACTGCCAAACGTCAAGGCGGAGAGCTGGATCACGGGAAAAACATTTGATCTTTTCGCCGGTAGCCACGATGGCTATTGCCGACTTTCGCATCCGGTGGTGCATCGGCGCTGGGTGTTCTCTTTGAAATCACGATTCTGGTTCATACGGGACATGGCCTTGGGGGAAGGAACGCACCGGCTTGACATTGCCTGGCACCTCAGCCCGGACCTATCCGAGAGTAAAGAGGAGAAGCAAACCTTCCTGGACCTTGAGGGGCGAGGCATACGGGTGGTCGCGTTAGACGATCCCCGGTGGTCCCGAGACATGCGGCAGGAATGGTGGTCACCCGTGTATGGCCGCAAGGAGCGTCTCGATGTCTTGCACTTTAGCAAGGTCGCGGCTCTTCCCGCAGAGGCCGCAACCTTGTTTATCCCGGTAACAGCACCGGGAGCATCGCGGGACAAGCTGACCCGGGTGGACGAATCAGGCACTTCGGAAGCTACGCGCGCCTATCGCTACGAAACCCCGGAAGAAAAGCACTACCTGTTTTTTGCCGGGGGCAGTGGTCCCTGGAAGCTGGGCCCGTGGAGCAGCGATGCCGATTTTCTCTACTGGGGCAGCAGCCGTGATGGCGCGCGCAAGGCCCTCATCTGCTGTAACGCAACCTATGTAACATTCCGAGGGCAAAAGATCATTTCCTGCGCCAGGCGCACGTTATGCTGCGAGATAATCAATGCGGCTGGGCAGGTCGAAGTGTTTCCACCGGATGGCGATGCGGCGGTCGGCGATGTCGCGATCAACGAAGAATTTTTGCGGGCTTTGCCGGCGGACTTCGAGCCGACGTTGATAAATCAATCTGCGCCACCGAAGTAGCACGAGGATTTCAACGCGATGTGCGGAATCTGTGGGGTGTTCCATCTCGACCGCGAGCAACACGTGCAGGAAAGCGCGCTTGCCTTGATGAATGCGAGCCTGGTTCATCGCGGCCCCGACGATGCCGGTTTTTTCCTGGATAAGAATGCGGGCATGGCGACGCGGCGGTTGAGCATCATTGACGTTCCTGGCGGACATCAGCCGATCTTCAATGAAGATGAAACCCTCGTGATCGTTTACAACGGAGAGATCTACAACCATCAGGAACTGCGCGCCGGATTGGAAGGCCGCGGCCACCGTTACCGCAGCAAAAGCGATACCGAAACTGTCATTCATCTGTATGAGGAGCAGGGCCGCGAGTGCGTACAACATCTGCGCGGGATGTTTGCATTCGCGGTTTGGGACCGGCGCAGCCGCGCTCTATTTCTGGCGAGGGATCGGCTGGGAATCAAGCCGCTCTATTACCGCTACGACGGCAAGACACTTCTATTTGCTTCCGAGATCAAAGCGATCCTTGCCTACCCGGGCGTCAAGGCGGAGTTCAATCAAGGCAAGCTGGCGGAATATCTGGCATTTGGCTATGTCGCCGGCCCGGAAACGATGTTTACGGGTATCCGAAAACTTCTGCCCGGGCACAGACTGGAACTGAATGAAAACGGCGAACTGAGAATTGAACAGTATTGGGATCTTTCCGCGCGGGAAGGGCCGCACTCGCATCCGCGTAAGTATTACGTCAAGACTTACCGCGAGCTGCTGGAAGAATCGGTAACCAATCACCTGATGAGCGATGTACCCCTGGGCGTGTTTCTCAGCGGTGGACTGGACTCCAGCGCGGTCGCCGCTCTGGCCACCAAGATTCGGAGGGCGCCGGTCGAAACCTTTTCCGTCGGCTACGACGAAGAAGCTTTTAGCGAGTTGCCCTACGCCCGCCATGTTGCCAGCCATTTCGGCTGCACTCACCGCGAAGTTCGCTTGGGCCGACGGGAGTTCTTCGATGCTCTTCCGGAGCTTACCTGGCATGAAGACGAACCTATCGCTTGGCCCTCCAGCGTTGCGCTTTATTTTGTGGCGAATCTGGCGCGAAAGCACGTCAAGGTCGTGCTAACCGGCGAGGGCAGCGATGAAACCCTGGCCGGCTACACGCGCTATGCGTTCACCTTGAAGAACTCGCGGATGGATGCGGCATACCGGGCGCTTGTGCCGCGTGTGATCCGCCAACTGGTTCGCAGCGGAATAAATGCCAGTCCGCTTTCGGCGTCGCTGCATCGCAAGCTGGAACATACCTTCCTGGTGCATGACGGGACTGACTGGTCTTCGTTCTATTTTGATAACTTCTATTCCGCGTTTTCGGCTGCCGAGCAACGCGAACTCCTGGATGACAAGATCGTAAACAGTTCTGGGGATGCCTACGCCGGCTCGATGCACTATTGGCACGAGTCCACCGGCGATCTGCTGCATCGCATGTTGCGCACTGACATCAAGACCTATCTCGTCGAACTGCTGATGAAGCAGGATCAGATGAGCATGGCGGCATCGGTTGAGAGCCGCGTGCCATTCCTTGATCACAAACTGGTGGAGTTTGCGAGCAGCATTCCCGGGACGTACAACATCGATGGGCTTAGCGGGAAATCCATTCTGAAGTCGGCAGTCGCGGATTTGCTTCCGCCATCGATCACGCACCGGCCCAAAATGGGTTTTCCAACCCCTTGGGCTTTCTGGTTGGCCGGGCCGCAACTGGATGATCTGCAAGCGATGCTGCTGGAGCCGCGCAGCATGGGACGCGGGTTGTTCAGGAGAGAGGCGATACAACGGTTATTCTCCGAACACCGCGCTGGACGCCGCGATCACGGCAATCGCATCTGGCGGTTGCTTACTCTGGAAACCTGGTTCAGAGTTTTCGTGGACGGCGAAGCACCGGCAAAGAACCAAGCGGCACAATCCAGTCCAGTCGCGATTTCAGGTAGCTCCGTCCCCCAAGAAACCACGATCTGATACCTTCTTCAAATGCTGAGAGACATCCGGCGAGCGATGCTGCATGGCCTGCGGACGGCGGGCATGTTCCGCATGGTTCGCGACAGCCAGTGGCGGCAGCAACGGCTGCTGATTCTTTGCTATCACGGCATCTCGCTGCACGATGAGCATTTGTGGCGCCCGCTCTACATGGAACCGGACATCTTGCAAGAGCGCCTCGAAATCATAAAGAAAGGCGGTTACAACGTACTGCCGCTGGGGCTAGCCTTGCAACAATTGCACGAGGGGGAATTACCAGCCCGCAGCGTCGTGATTACCTTCGATGACGGCATGTACGACTTCTACAAGCAAGCTTATCCCCTGCTGAAGGCCTACGGTTTTCCTGTCACGGTTTATCAAACGACCTACTACAGCGAACTTCACAAACCGATTTTCAACCTGATTTGTTCCTACATGCTGTGGAGACGGCGTGGTGCGGTGCTGAGTAAACGAAATGCGCTTGGGCTCGGTCAGCCTTTGGATCTGCGCACGGAAGAAAGCCGGGAGAAGATTGTGGCTGAGCTACTCGATCTTTGCGCGGCCCAGAAGCTCAATGGAGCCCAGAAAAACGAACTGGCGGAGCGCCTGGCGAAGGTGTTGGATGTTGACTACGGGGAATTACTGGCGAAGCGGCTGTTTCGCGTCATGAGTCCGCAGGAGATCGCGCAGCTTGCAGCCGAAGGTGTGGATTTCCAGTTGCACACACATCGCCATCGGGCTCCTTCAGATGAGAAGGCGTTTCGCGAAGAAATTCAGGAAAACCGCCAACGGCTTGCCGCGGCGACAAAATCGACGCCGACGCATTTCTGCTATCCCAGTGGCGTGTATCGGCCGGAGTTCCTGGACTGGCTGCGAGCGGAGAATGTGGTGTCGGCTACGACCTGCGATGTGGATTTGGCAGGAGCGAGAACCAATCCCTTGCTGTTGCCCAGATTCATTGACAGCCGGGAACGAACGGCGGTGGAATTCGAAAGCTGGGTGAGTGGGATTGGTTCCTGGTTGGCCGTTCGGCGTCGCACCCGCCAAAGATATGATTAAGGCCGTGCCGCGCCCGCCGGGAGATGCCCAACGATCAAGGCCAGCAATTCGTCACTCAGCGCCGGCCCGCAAGCGATAAGACCGGAGAGCAGCGGATTCTTCTGATTGCAGCGCAGCGGTTGATTATCGAGGGTGCGGACGAAGCCTCCAGCGCTTTCTACCAACGCCGCCCCGGCCGCGACGTCCCATTCATTCTTGGGAACAAGCGTGAAGGTGATGTCGGACAATCCTGCGGAAACCAAAGCGAGCTTATAGGCGACCGATCCCATGGGGCGAATCTTGAAATGCGCGCTCTCAAACCGCTTCCATTCGCCACGCTTGGTCTCGCTGCGGCTGGCCAGCACCGTCGCGCCGTGAATGCTTTTTCGCTGGCTGGGCCGCGCCGGCTTCCCGTTATAAGTCACGCCCGAATCTACAGAGCCGAGAAACACCTCGTTGGTTGCGGGATTGCAAATGCCTCCCACAATTGGCCGTCCGTCTTCCACCATGGCCACAGAGACGCAGAATTCAGGGATTCCGGCGACGAACTCGCGGGTGCCGTCCAGCGGATCGACCACCCAGACGCGGCTTTTTTGGAGGCGAGTAAAGTCATCCACGCTTTCTTCTGAAAGCCAGCCTTCGCCGTCTCGCAACAATTCTTTGCGAAGAACGGCATCCACCGACTTGTCAGCTTCGGTGACGGGGTCGTGGCCAGCTTTGTATTCAGCTGCAATCGCGCCGGCGGTGAAACCGCTGAGAACTTCGCGGGCAGCTTCCAGCGCGGACTGGACACGCTGCAGAGTTTCGGCATGAGAATTCTTATCCATGAAAGGGTCTCAGGAATCCGCTCAGGCAAACAGCATGCGGATACCGGTCAGGAGCAGCACGGTGCACAGCACGCGCCGCAACCACGGCACGGGAACGCGAGTGCTCAAATACGAACCCAGAATGCCACCGGGGATTGATCCCAACAAGAGCGAGCCTACCAGAGAAAAATCGATGTTTCCGAGTTTCCAGTGCATAGCGCTGGTTACGCCGGTAAGGATCACGGCGTGCATAATGTCTGTACCCACCATGATCTTTGGCTGAAAACTGTAGAAAAGCAGCAGAAACATCATGATGATGCTGCCGGACCCAACCGACGTCATTCCCACAAGAAATCCGGAAACCAGCCCGATCACGGAGACGCCGAGAAAGGACTTCGTGGTCGGCGGGCGCTTCACAATCTGCTCTTCAATCCGGGCCTGCAGAAGCAGGAACGTCGGAATGCAGATCAACAGAATTCCGATGGCAATCGTAATAAAGGTATTGACGCCGCTGCCATAGACTGTTCGCAAGTGGCCCAGAAGACTGACGCCCAGGATCGAACCCGGTACGCTGCCCAACGCCAGGCACATTACGATACGTTTTCGCACCGTGCCTTTGCTGATGTGCACAATGCTGGTGGGGATTTTCGTCAGGAAATTAAACAGCGCGTCGGAACCGACCGCCCGGATGGCTGGAACCTTCAGGACGAAAATCAGCAGGGGCAGCAAGAGGACACCGCCCCCCAACCCGGTCATGCCAATCAAGGTGCCGGTGATAAACCCGATCAGTACTTTGCCTGCGATTAACATGTGACTAACCGTTCAAACCCCGAGATCAAGCCGATGCGCCGTTGACTCCTATAAAGCCTTCGCGCTCCAGATGCAAAATGATCTCTTGCGCAGCTTCCTCTGCCGTGAGATCGGCGGTGTTGATCACCACCTCTGCATCCTTTGGTTCTTCGTAGGGATCAGAAATACCAGTAAATTCCTTGAGAATGCCTGCACGCGCCTTGGCGTACAGGCCTTTTCGGTCGCGCTGCTCGCAGGTTTCCACCGGAGTTGCGATATGCACCAGAATAAAACCACCCCAGGGATCGATCATGCTCCGCACCGCTTTGCGAGTGGCGTCATAGGGCGCAATGGGAGCGCAGATGGCAATCCCGCCATTCTTGGTGATCTCTGAGGCGACATAGCCAATGCGCCGGATATTAATGTCACGGTGTTCTTTCGAGAAGCCGAGTTCTGCGGAAAGGTGCTTGCGCACCAGGTCGCCGTCCAGCAACGTGACCGGACGCCCGCCCATCTCGAGGAATTTGTTCACCAGAACATTGGCGATAGTAGATTTCCCCGAGCCCGAAAGTCCCGTAAAGAAAATCGTGACACCTTGCCTATGCCGCGGCGGATAACTGCGGCGCAGTTCATGGACCACCTCGGGATAAGTGAACCAACCTGGAATCTCACTGCCCTCGTTCAGCCGGCGGCGAAGTTCCGTGCCGGAAATGTTCAGCACGCGTGAACCCTTGGGCACCTCATCCTCGGGCACATAACGGTCCTGGTCCTCCAGATAGACCATCATCTGGAACGGCACCATGGTGACGCCGATGTCCGCCTGGTGTTTCTTGAATAGTTCCTGCGCGTCGTAAGGTCCGTAGAATGGTTTCCCGTTGGAGTCATTGCCCGGGCCGGCGTGATCGCGTCCCACGATGAAGTGCGTGACGCCGTGGTTCTTGCGAATCAAGGCATGCCAGATGGCTTCGCGCGGCCCGCCCATGCGCATCGCCAGGGGGAGCATGGAAAGCTTTACCGTTCCCTGTGGGAACTTCGCCAGAAGCAACTGATAGCAGCGCACCCGGGTGAAGTAATCCACGTCACCGGGCTTGGTCATTCCCACCGAGGGGTTGATCAACAGATTGGCTTCTACCTGCTTGGCCGCACGGAACGTCAGTTCGACGTGTGCGCGGTGCATGGGATTGCGGGTCTGGAAAGCAACCACGCGCCGCCAGCCCAGGCGGGCAAACTCGGAGCGCAACTCTCCCGGCGTCAGGCGCAGATTCTTGAAGTCGTAGTGCGAAGGCATCTGCAAGCCTTCCAGCTTGCCGCCGACGTACCAGGAGTTGCCCTTGTTCAGCACATAATCCGATCCGGGGTGAGCAGGGCTGGCGCTGCCGAACACTGATTCGGCTTCCGCCTTGCGGTCGGGCTGCCAGACTTCGTCCACATGCAGCACCGCCAGCATGACGCCTTCAGCATCGCGCAGCGCCACTTTGCTGCTGCCGGGCTTGAGTGACTTGGCAAAATCCTCTTTGACGTCCAAGGTGACCGGCATGGGCCACAAAACGCCGCTGGCCAGCCGCATGTTGTGGCAGACGCCTTCGTAATCCTTGCGGGTCATGAATCCGTGGAGCGGCGAAAATCCGCCGCTGAGCAGCAGTTCCAGATCGCAGATCTGGCGCGCAGTAAGGTCCCAGGAAGGCCATTCCTTCGAATGCGCTTTTAACTCGCTGGCTCTTTCCGGTTGGGCGATAAGGTCGATCAGTTCTCCACCATGCGGTGGAATAAGGTGGCCTGTCGAAGCGGTCAAATCCTTGAACCTCCCAGGTTCATTTTTATTTGTTCTCTACTGCTTGTGCCTGGCTTGTTGGCCCAGATGCACGAAGGCTGCATACAGCGCTTGCAGATGTGGAAGGGAAGGTAAGCTCCCAAAAACTCGCCCGGCTAAACCTGGTTCCATCCATTCCAGTAAATAATCCGGTTAAGACTGGGGCGAGTCTGGAAGAATGGTCTGCAATTTCTATTCCTTTAGTAGTGAATTATATCTCCTGCGAAGTGTTGACTACAAACGACTTATATCCGCAGGCTGGTGGCAGCCCGCAGCCCAAGGCTCACTGTGCAAATGTTTGCGACAAACTTGCTTCATACTCCCCTTCGCGCTGCCACTCCCGCAATTTGGAGGCAACTTCGCTACCTGCCACCCGGTTTCGCCGAAGCGCTGGCCGTCCGCGACTGTTCCGAGTCTTCGGCATAGCGAGCGATGCCGCGATAAAGTGCCTCCGCGATCTGCTGGCGGTAGGCCTCGCTCTGCAAGGCAGTTTCGTCGCTGGGGCTGCTCACGAATGAGACTTCCGCGAGAATCGCCGGCATCGCCGTACCCGTCAGCACCGCGTATTGCGCTTCTTTGACGCCACGGTTGCGAATTCCGAGATTTCTGGACGCCAGCATCCCATAGAGTGATTTTTGAACGCTGGCCGCAAAGCGATGCGATTCGCGCACCTTTTCGCGAATGTCAACATTCGTCCAGCTTATGTTTTGGAGAGCCGCGCCTGAGGCATCGGCTTCCGGAGTGCGCGCTTTTACGGAAGAGTAGGTGTTACTGTAATAGGTTTCTACGCCGCGGGCCGAAGGATAATCGCTGTAATTGGCGTGCACCGAAACAAATAGATCCGCCCGCGACAAATTGGCGATCTCTGCGCGCTTTTCCAACGCGACGTAATCATCGTTATTGCGGGTATAGATGACTTCCGCCCCCAGGCGATCTTCCACCAGCTTGCCTAAGCGGTCCACAATATCCAGCACCAGGTCTTTTTCCAGCAATCCCTGGCGGCCTACGGTTCCCAGATCCCAGCCGCCGTGTCCGGCATCGAGGGCAATGCGGAGTTGCGGTCCATGAGTGCCGATGAAATTGCTTTCGGCCGCTGATCGCGTTCGCTGACTCCTCCCATCCACGGCAGGCGCAGCCTGCGCAGAATTCGGGGAAACCTCGTGCGCAGGTCCGAAAAGATCAATCCTCGTTCTCGACAGTGGTTTGGTTCCGGGCTTGCGGACTTCGACAACAAGGCGGTATGGATTCTGTTCAAGACTGACCGAGAAATCCGCTGTGGATTTGGTTTCAAGCACCACTCGGGTCACACCGGGCGTGGGTTGAGCTACGCGAATTCGCGTCAGCAGCGCGTCTTCGATATCAATGGTTTTTCCCGAAAGCTCGGGAGCGAGCGTAGTGTCGCGCAAATCGAAGTAGATACGATCTGGATCCGCGAGGCGGTGAGCTTCGTATGGAACCTGATCTCCGAGGTCAATGACCACGGTGCTCGAATCCGCCGCCGACCAGTGCCGAATGCCGGTAATTTTTGGCAGCACGCCCGGGCTCTCCACATTTGTGCCGGAGCTGTCCGAGGAAGAGCCGTCCGAGGAAGACACGAGGTCTTCATTCCCCGTGGACGGTGCGGCGGTGCTTCCGCCGGGCGCTGATGTCGGCGGCGTGGCCACTGGAGCCGGCAAGACGTGCGGAGAACTTGCCGATACCGCTTGTTTGTGCTGACGGATGCTCCACCACAAGCCCAGGCCGAGACTGGCGGCAAACAAAATTACGGCGATCACAACGGCAAGCCCGGGTCTGGCAGGTTCCAGTCCCTGTTCCTCCGGGAATACATCCGCAGAGGGGCTCGCTTCTGATGTTTCGGGCTCGGCGGACTCGGCCAGAACCTGCGGTAATGGCGCGGCCCGATTGCTTCCGGTTTCCAGCACTGCTGGCGGGTTTCGCATCAGGGGGTCGCCCACCACCCGCTGAGAAATCTCTGCCAGCCTGTCTTCCTCGTCAGGTCTCATCGCCCCCAGAATCAGTTCGGCGAGCAGGCTCAGGCTGCGGACGTCGCTGTCGTTGAACCCATACGGTTCACTGGAGAATGCTTCGACCAACCCGACTACGCGTTGCCGCGCTGCGAGTGGCACGGCCACCATGGAACGCGCGCCAAGGCGGCGGCAAGCCTGCGCATCCACCCTGGAATCGGTATCCGAATCGTCGCAACGCACAATGCGGCCGGAAACCAGGCATGCTCCTGAGAAGCCCGAATTCGGATCCAGGCGGGCTCCGGCATCGGGGGCGACTGCTCCAGAAGAAGCGCGGCACACAATCGCATCTGCTTCAGCCATGGCGATCGCGATCCCGTCAGCCCCGGTAATGGCTAGCGCACGCTCTGCGACGAGTTGCAGGACCTCATCAAGAACGAACTGCTCCAGTCGCCACGGGTCTTCTGTGCCTGCGGGCCTTGCGTGGCGTTCTTCCTGTGCCTGCCGCTGCCGTATCTGCTGGTGGAAAGCGGAGAAAGCCAGCAACGCCTGCAAAGCCTCCCGCCCCGATGTGGCTGGTTGGTCCGTGGCACCCGCGTTCGCCCCCAAAGGGATCGCAGCTTGCGTGATAACTCCCAGGCGCGCCTTGGTCGGACTTGCGCTCATAAGATAATGTGGAAATCTTGTGGATTCCCTCGGTACGTTCTAATTACGTCAGTGGGAACCAGTTGTCAATTCAGAACTCGTGTTCGAGCTTCGTTGCGCGTCGTGGTGCGGGTCGAGTTGGGACGATGAGTCGCACAAGTCTGCGGCAATTTGTAACTTACAGTCGTTTGTTGCGGATAGCAAGATTCCCATGCCGCACGAAGGTGGAAAATAATGGCATGCTCTTTCGTAAGCCCGATCAGGGAAATGGCTTTGATTCAATCGTTTACCCAGTGCCATTGCACGGCGTTAGATTTGCGGATAGCCTGATGATAGCGTAATTCCTCGGGTTGTGGCGGGTGATGGTGTGGCGGATGATGTGAAGAAGAAGTCGCGTTGGTGGTGGCCATGGGGTCTGCTGGCCACCGGCTTGGCAGGCGCGGGTGTGGTGCTGTTCCGCGGTTGCTGGCATGGCAAAATGAGCTGGCCGGTTCGTGCCCAAGGCCATTCCTACCAGGTGTGCACCGGTTGTGGCATCAAGCGCCTTTTCGATGAAAAGGCGTTTCGCGCCTATGGCCCGTACAGTTATGACCTCAACCGTCTAATTGCCTGGGACCGTGCCCGGCGGCCGGAAGCAGTTCCCCAACCCGATTCACCTGAGCGGCGCACGGCCTCTTAGACCGACCTGGCGTGATCCATCACACAATTCTCAGGGGCTCAAAGACGAACCTTTGGGGTTACTGAGGCCAACATCCTCATCCGGCTAAGATTTGGCAATGGAGTATGCAGGTCCGGCCCCGGCGCCAGCACCGGCGTCGCTCGGGGTTTGCGCGTCACATCGGCGGCACTATCGCCAGCAGATTCGTACTCTGGTGTATGTCAACCTCGACCACGCCAATGGCGGCATTTTGCGAAATGTAAGCGAACATGGGGTCGCAATCCAGACTCTGACTCCGCTGCGTGAAGGGCAGAAAGTTGGTCTCCGCTTTGAATTGCCGGACCCGCGGGTTCGGATCGAAGCCACTGGGCACGCGGCTTGGACCGACTCGCTAGGCCTCACCGGTGTGCAGTTTGCCGGCCTAGCCGACCGTAGCCAGCGTCAGCTCAATGAGTGGCTCTTCACTCAGCTCCTGGCGGCGGCCCAGCGGGATAGCGCGTCGGGGATGCTTTCTACGCAGGATGCCGGTGAGTTGCTGTTTTCCAGCAGGGCCCGGCCCACGATTCGTCTGGCCGAGCCCCCAATGCATTTCCGTGGAAGATCTCAACCAGCCCGGCTTCAATTTCCCTGGTGCCCGTTCTCAATCTCACCCGCAAGATTCTCAGGGCTGGTAGATGGATTGATCCTGCTCTGTGCCGCCTTACTCTTCTCGGTCACGTCATTAGCTATGACGCACGTTCTTCCGTCGTGGCCTCTGGCAGTGGCCCTCATCGCGGGAGTCACTGGTGTTTTCGTGGCGCTGTACTGGTTCCTGTTTTCCTTTTGGAGTGGCGTAACGCCCGGCCAGCGCCTTGCGCGGCTCGCCGGGGCAGGGAAGAAGAGACCGCCCACCGTGGAGGATGACCGGCCGCAGTTTCGATGATTGCAGATTCTCTAGTCGAAAACCACCGTCTTGTTGCCGTAGAGCAGAACCCGGTTCTCGATGTGCCAACGCACCGCACGCGAGAGGACAACCTTTTCCAGATCGCGGCCTTTCTGTAGAAGATCGTCGAGGGAATCACGGTGCGAGATGCGCACCACGTCCTGCTCAATGATGGGACCGTCGTCGAGAACCTCGGTGACGTAGTGGCTGGTCGCCCCGATCAGCTTCACACCCCGTGTGAAAGCCTGATGATAGGGTTTGGCGCCAACGAATGCCGGCAGGAAGGAGTGATGAATATTGATGATGCGCTGCGGATACCGGTTCACGAACTCGTTGGAGAGAATCTGCATATAACGCGCCAGCACCATGAAGTCAGGATTGTGCTGCTCGATCAGGCTCAGAATTCTCTCTTCCGCCTCGCGTTTGCTCTCTTTGGGGACTGGAACCGTAATGTAGGGGATGTGGTAGAAATCCGCGATCGGCTGGTTGTCGGGGTGGTTCGAAATAATCAGCGGAATATCGCACACCAACTCGCCGCTCTTGTGACGGTACAGCAAATCCACCAGGCAGTGGTCGTACCTCGAAACCAGAATAATCATCTTCGAGCGGTAATTCGACCGAGCCAGCCGCCACTGCATCTCAAATCGTTCGGCGATAGGCGTGAAATGCCGTGAGAGGTCCGCCAGGTCGATATCAAACTCTACCGGATCAAATTCCACGCGCATCAGAAACAGGTTTGACTCTTGGTCCGCGTGCTCGTCAGCGTGCAAAATGTTGCCATTATGGCGGAAGACAAAATCGGAGATCGTGGCAACGATGCCCTTGCGATCAGGACAGCTGATTAAGAGTACGGCGGAGTTCTTCATTGCTGTAAAGACGCAGAGCGCTGCGTCTTGTTATTTCTTCAGATCTTTCAAAATCTCTTTTGCCGCATTCGCGCCGGAGCCGCCCGTCAACCCAGCGCCCGGATGCGTGCCCGATCCGCACAAGTAGAGATTCTGAATCGGTGTGCGATACCGCGCCCAGTCGAGCAGCGGACGCATGGTGAAGAACTGGTCGAGCGCCAGTTCGCCGTGAAAGATGTGTCCTCCCGTGAGCCCGTAGGTGTCTTCCAAGTCCTGCGGCGTGATGATCTGATGATGCAGAATCGACTCAGGAAGGTTCGGAACGTATTGCGCCAGCGTCTTGACCACCGTGTCGCCGAGCGCCACTCGCTGACTTTCCCAGTCGCCGTTCTTGAGCTTGAACGGCGCGTACTGCATGTAAATTGACATCACGTGCTGGCCGCTTGGGGCCAGCGATGGGTCCGTAAGCGAGGGAATCGCGACTTCCAGGTACGGTTGCCGGGAGAAATTGCCGTACTTTGATTCGTCAAAGGCGCGCTCGAGATAGTCAATTTCCGGCCCGATGTGAATGCGTCCGCTCAATGCATCGCCATTATCGCCGTTCAGGCCCGTGAACTTGGGCAGTCCCGAAAGCGCCAGGTTAACCTTCGCCACCGTTCCCGGCATGCGGTAGTGTTGCAGCTTCATCGCGAAGTCCGGCGAAAGATACGTAGGATCAACCAGCTTCAGCAGCGTGCGCTTCGGATCAGCATTGGAAATGATCGCCTTGGCAACAATCTCCTCGCCAGTGGAAAGCACCACGCTGGTCGCACTGCCGTTTTTCACGCGAATCTCGATGACGTCGGCGCCCGCGCGAATCTCCGCTCCCGATTGCGTCGCAGCCGATGCCATGGTTTGCGTGATCGCTCCAATCCCTCCCACGGCGAACGAAGCCGAACCCGCTGGATGCGCATCCCCCGCGGCGCGAATCAGCAGAACCAAACTGCTGCCCGCCGACCAGGGGCCAAGGAACGTCCCAAAAATTCCGCGAGCCGCGATGACTGCGCGAAGCAGTTCGGTCTCGAAGTATTCGGCGGCCAGATCGGCCACAGCCATTGGCCCCCAGCGCAGAACGCGATACAAATCCTTCTTGCCCAGCTTCCGAATGGAGCGCCCGGTCTGGAGCATTCCCCACAGGTCGCTTTTGCTGGGGTTATCAATGTTGGGAGGCGACAGGGCCAGGGCTTCGGCGATGACTTTCCCAATCTTCCCGAGCGATTGCTGAAACTCGGCGTACTTGGCCGCATCCTTTTGCGAAAACTTGCCGATCTGCGCGGCGGATCGGTTCGCGTCGTTGTAGAGAATCAGCGCGCGCCCGTCTGGCGAAAGTGCAGTCAACCCAACTTCCGGCGTGATCATCTGGAGGCCATGCTTCTCAAGCTGCATGTCACGAACAATGTCAGGGCGCAGCGGCCCTGCGGAATGAGCGAGAACAGAGCAGCGGAAGCCGGGATGAAATTCCTCCGTGATCGCCGCGCCGCCGACTTGCCCGCGCCGTTCCAGCACCAGCGGCTTGAATCCGGCTTTGGCCAGATAAAAGGCCGTGACCAGCCCGTTATGTCCGCCGCCTATGATCACCACATCACGCACGCTGGCCATTGCTTATGCCGCTCCCTTGTGATCCTTGAGAATCTCCAGCGCCGCCAACCGACCTGGCGCACCCATAATCCCGCCGCCGGGATGGGTCGCCGATCCGCACATGTAAAGATTCTTGATGGGTGTCCGGAAACGCGCGTATCCCGGCACTGGCCGCAAAAAGAAAAGCTGTTCCAGAGAAAGTTCTCCCTGAAAGATGTTGCCTTCGCTCAGGCCAAATTCCCGCTCCAGATCGAGCGGAGTCACCACCTGCCGGTGCAAAATAATGTCCTTGATGTTCGGCGCATGTTCGGCAATGGTGTTGATCACGTTGTCGCCGAACGCTTCTTTTTGATCGTCCCAGTTCAATCCCGGCCGCAGCTTGTACGGGGCATATTGCACGAAGCACGACATGATGTGCTTTCCCGGCGGCGCGACCGAAGGGTCAGTCAGCGTGGGAATCACCATGTCAATGTACGGACGACGCGAGAAGTTTCCATACTTCGCGTCGTCGTAAGCGCGCTCCATGTATTCGACGCTGGGTGAAATCGAAATCGCGCCGCGCAGATGTACGCCCGGACCGGGCATGCACTTGAAATCCGGCAGCGCATCGAGAGCCAGATTCACTTTGCCGGACGAACCGCGAAACTTGTAACGGTTGATCGCTTCGAGAAAGTCGTCAGGCAGATTTCCCTTTTCGATCATCTTTACAAACGTCAGCCGCGGATCGACGCTGGAAGAAACAACGTTGGCGTGGATTTCGTCGCCGTTCGCCAGTACCACACCCTTGGCTTTGCCATTCTTCACAATGATCTGCGCGATCGGCGACTGGGTGCGAATTTCCACTCCCGCCTCGCGCGCCGCATCCGCGATGGCGTTGGAAATCGCTCCTGTCCCCCCACGAGCAAATCCCCACGAACGAAACGCCCCGTCAATTTCCCCCATGTAGTGATGTAGCAGAACGTAGGCCGTCCCCGGTGAGCGGACCCCGAGGAACGTCCCGATAATCCCCGACGCCGACATCGTGGCCTTGAGCACATCGGTCTCGAACCATTGATCCAGAAAATCAATGGCGCTCATGGTCATTAACTGGACCTGGTTGTATTTGTCGTCGCTGGTCATTCCCTGAAAACGTTTGCCGATAAACAGCAGCTTCATCAGTTCTCTGGGATTGAGCGTAGCGGGATCGGGCGGCACCATCCCCAGGATGGGCTTCACGAACCGGCACATGGCCTGCATCGCCTTGCCAAATTCGTCGTAAGCCTCGGCGTCGAGCTTGGAATGGCGGGCGATCTCGCGATGCGTCTTGCCGTGATCGTTCACCCGCCACAGGTAATCGCCATTTGGCATGGGAGTGAATGTGCCGTCGAGCGGGAGGATTTCGAGGCCATGGCGAGCCAGATCGAGGTCGCGGATAATTTCCGGCCGCAGCAGTGAAACGACGTAGGAACACACAGAAAACCTAAAGCCGGGAAAGACTTCTTCCGTGACCGCCGCGCCGCCGAGCACATGGCGCCGCTCCAGCACGAGAACTTTTTTCCCCGCGCGAGCCAGATAGGCGGCGTTGACCAGGCCGTTGTGGCCTCCGCCGATCACGATCACGTCGTATGCATTAGCCATTAGCTGTCAGCTCTTTTATCAGGAAAAGGAATGATACTCGCAGACGGTGCTTTTTGCGCAGAAGCGGATCAGAGCCCGCTGGGAAGGACAGCCCAAGTGCGAATGCGAGATGGCATAGAGAGAAGTAGTGCCCTCCCATTGTACCGGAACATCGTTTCATTGTTCCAAAATCTCTAGGTGCCGCTGACTGCCAGCCATCCCGAACCCTTGCCCTGATTGCGGAGAGCTCCACCGCCTGCATATAATCCAGCACGAGCCCGATTTTCCTCTGTGTACTCTGTGCCTCTGTGGTGAAAGGCTTTGACAGAGGTATCCAGAAAGAAAATCATTCCACGATGAAGGAGTGCTCTTGCCCGTAGGAACCGCATTTCACGAACGAACTTTCGCCCTCTGCAACAGCCTCAACTACCGCGAGTGGTCCGGCTATTACACGGTCAGCGTGTATGAAGTGCATCATGAGCACGAGTACAACGCGATCCGCAACGCCGCCGCGCTGATTGACATCTCTCCACTTTACAAGTATCTGGTCACCGGCAAAGACGCCACCAAGTTGGTCAATCGCATAATCACGCGCGATATCACCAAGGTCAAGGTTGGGCAGGTCATCTATTGCTGCTGGTGCGACGAGCAAGGCAAGGTCATTGACGACGGCACCATCACGCGCCTCGAAGAAAACAAGTACCGCTGGACCGCCGCCGATCCTAGCCTGCGCTGGTTCCGTCAGAACGGCCTCAACATGGATGTGCAGATCGAAGACATCTCGGAGAAAACTGCCGCTCTAGCGCTGCAAGGCCCAACTTCAGGAAAGCTGCTGAAAGCCGTGGCCGAGGCTGACATCGCCAATCTCAAGTATTTCCGCGTGACCCGCGGCAAGATGGCGGGCGTGCCCGTGGACATCTCCCGCACCGGCTACACCGGCGATCTGGGTTACGAAATCTGGGTGCCGTGGAACGACGCCGTCCGAGTCTGGGACGCCCTCATGGATGCCGGCAAGCGATTCGACATTCATGCCGCGGGCATGCTGGCGCTCGATGTGGCTCGGGTCGAAGCCGGGCTGCTGCTGATTGAAGTGGACTACACCAGCAGCAAGAAAGCCCTGATCCCGTCGCAGCAATACTCTCCCTACGAGCTCGGCTTTGGAAAAATGGTTCATCTCAACAAAGAAAACTTCGTTGGCAAAGCTGCCTTGGCTCGCGACAACAAAGAAGGCGTAGCGCGGCAATTCGTCGGACTCGAAATTGACTGGACCGAAGTCGAACAACGCTACGAGCAATTCTCGCTGACACCCGCTGCACCCAGCCAGGCCTCCCGCGTGGCCGTCCCCGTTTATTGCGGAGAAAAACAAGTCGGGAAAGCAACCTCGACCACCTGGTCGCCAGTTCTGAAAAAAATGATTGCCCTGGCCAGCATTGATACCGACCACGCCAAACTCGGCACCAAGCTGCAAATGGAAATTACCATCGAAGCCATGCGGCAGAAAGTGACCGCGAAGATTGTGAAGATGCCGTTCTTCAATCCCGCGAGGAAGACGGCGACACCGGTGTAAGTGGTTTGTGTGGGGCGGACGCCCTCGTCCGCCCTAGGTGGATTGCCTCGTCCTTCTTTTTCCTGCCCAGTAAATCCACGCGCCAATTGCCAATAACACGACCGATCCTCCGACAACTTTCAACACTGCCAGCGGCTTATTCGGTTCATCCGGTTGCGGCATGACCGATAGAACAATGGTGAGCACGGTCGTAAGAAATCCCACGACGGCCACAAGAATGGCGATCGGCTTTCCTCCCGGCACCCGAATCACTTCAGGCCCCACCGGTTCGTTCTGCAACTTGATCATGGCTGCGAACAGATATAAGTAAGGGATGAAGTACGTAATAACCGTCATTGCCACCATCACGTCGTAAGCGCCTTTCACGCTGGTGCCAGCCTGGCCCAAAAAAATGAATACTGCGCCGAGAACAGCTTGCGTGAGCAGTGCCACCCACGGAGTCTTCCAGCGGGGATGCAGTGCGCCGAAGACCAGCGGCAGGAACCGGTCAATCCCTGCGACAAACGGCAATCTTGCAACAGCGGCCAAATACGCCCCAGCAGCTCCGACGTTGCTCAACGCAATGAGAAATGCCGCAAGAGGAATGACGCCGCCGAACCCCACCCGCCCAGCAGTCGCAGATATTGCCTGCATCAATCCTTGCAAATTGCTGGTCTGGGACGGCTGCAATGCGAGCAACACACCAACTGTTCCCAGGATGTAACAGAGCGCTACGGTAAGCCCGCCCACGAACAACGCCCACGGCAGCGTGCGCCGTGGATTCTTGATTTCCTCTCCCATGAAGGAGCCGGTTTCGCACCCGCCGAAAGCGAAGATCAGCAGCGACCAGAAAATAATGTCGTTGAAATGCGTGCTCGGCGTCATCGAGCGGATGGTAAACGAGGTCGCCGAGCCAAAACGATGCCAAGCCACTGCTCCCATGACTATCACGATGCCGACCGGAATCCACATGGCCAGCGCGCCTACGTTGTGCAGCCACTTGCCTACATCAAGCCCGACCACATTGAGCAACGTCGCCGCGCCCAGAGTGACCAGCGAAAAGACAATATAAAAAGTTGCGTTGCCGGAAAGATGTCCCCACGCACCCTGCCGCATGTAGAGAATGTTGCTGGCGGCAAAATAGAGCACCGCGGGGAAATACGGAAGATTGCTGGTCCAGTAAGTCCAGGCCGACATGAATCCGGAAAAGTCGCCGAAGGCGCGCTTGCTCCAGACATACAATCCACCCTCATTCGGATAGCGCGACGAAAGTTCAATTACCGAGAGTGCCAGCGGCATATAAAACGCCAGCCACGCCCCAATCCAGATCACAATCGAACTCGGCCCGGCTGCCGCGGCGCTGGCAATCCAGCGCAGGCTGATGCCGGTCACGACATAAAACAGGACGAGATCCCGGAATCCCATTACTCGCTTGGGACGGTTGGGGTCTTCGGCTTCCGCGATGGAGACAACTGCTCCACTTGTGGATTGGCTTGCCTTGGCGAATTCGCCGGCTGGATTGGATTCTGGCACGATTATCCGAACCCCAACTCATCGGGCGATTCCAGCGGCGTCCCACAGCGGCGGCAGATCACGGCAGAACAATCCCCGCAGGTCAGCGGATCAGTAACCTCGACCGCACATTTTGGACAATACAGAAGCACCGGCTGTGGCGACGATCCGGGTTGCGGAGTTTGTTCCATGAGGAGAGCAAATGTAGCATATTCTTAGTGCCCCGGGGTCCTTCCCGGCCGTGAGAATTCTCAACCACGAAGGACCAAATATCACGAAGGAGATTCGCTTGCCCGACAAGCCCCAGACCCCCGACGAGAAGCTACAACACGAATTCAACCGCTGGGCCCAGGAAGGTGAAGGCGAGAAGATGGAGCGTCATCATCTCGACATCACCGAGAAGACTATCCGGCTTATGGATCTTCGCCCCGGCGAACGCGTGCTCGATCTCGGATGCGGCGCTGGCTGGGCCACGCGGCTGCTGGCGCGCCTGGTCGGCGACGGGCCGCAGGGTTTCGGACAAGTCGTGGGTGTAGACGTCTCGGATGAGATGGTGCGCCGGGCGCGCGAGTCTTCCAAAGATTTCGAGAACGTTATGTATGTCTGGGGATCGGCGCAGCAAATTCCGTGGGAGGAAAATTTCTTCGACAAGGTGCTGTCGGTCGAATCGTTCTACTACTATCCCGACCAGGATCGCGCCCTGGCCGAGCTTTTCCGTGTGATGGCGCCACATGGGCGGCTGTTTATCCTGATCAATCTCTACAAAGACAATCCATATTCCTTGCAATGGGTGGACAAGCTGAAAGTGCCGGTGCACGTGCGTTCATCTGCCGAGTATGTCGAGTTGCTGAAAAAACATGCCTTCGAGAAGGTCGAAGCGCGCCAGATTCCCGATGACACGCCTACTCCGGACGACTATCAAACAAAGTCATTCAATAGTCTGGACGATCTGCGCAGCTTCAAACGCATTGGCGCGCTGCTGTTGACGGCCTCGAAGCCCGATCTGCGAACGCCCGCGCCAGGATATACGATTTATTGACCTGTCAGCAATGCCGATCCCGAGAGGCGTCACTTCGACAGCCGGTTGTACTTCTTCAGAACTTCTCTCAACTGATCATGCGGCAGCGCGATTGCCGTATGCCCATTGAATCCGGTCATGGTTTCGGCTGCGACCATGGCATTCACAACTGCTTCCTCTGTCGCCTGCACGGTCGCTAGAAAAATGGGATCAATCTGATCGTTCGGCAGCATGTTGAGTTGGCGAAGCCCCGTGGGGCTCGCGGCCCCCGGATTGGCGGTCGAAAATGCAATGAAGATGTCTCCGGAGTCGTTCCCGGAATAACTGCCATCCCTGCCCAGCCCGAGTGCGACACGCTTAGCTACACGCTTCAGTTGTGTCGGAATCAGCGGAGCATCGGTCGCGACCACAACGATAATTGACCCGGTATCGGTCTCGTAGGCCCGGTGCTGGGGAATCTCTTTGCCCACCGGCACGCCCGCTATGCGCAACTCATCGCGGTCGCCGTAATTGCACTGCACCAGCACACCAACGGTGTAGCCGCTGCTCTTGGCATCGAGTACGCGTGAGGAAGTGCCAATCCCGCCTTTGAATTGGTTGCAGACCATGCCGGTTCCACCGCCCACATTGCCTTCCTCGACCGGGCCACCATGCGCGGAGTCAAGCGCGTGCCATGCGTCTTCCGGCTTTACGTGAAATCCGTTGATGTCGTTCAACCAGCCGTCCCAGGTCTCCGCCACCACGGGCAGAGACCACCAATCACCCTCCGGATCCGGAGGATAGTGCTTAACCTCCCACGAGATCACAGCATCCCGCACCACGCCTACACTGTGCGTATTCGTGATCATTACCGGTCCGTAGAGGAATCCGGATTCCTCGACCCAGGTGGTGCCAGTCATTTCGCCGTTGCCGTTCAAAGTGAACCATCCGGCCAGGACCGGGTCACTGGAGTTCCTGCCGCGGGGCAGAATCGCGGTCACGCCGGTACGCACCGGCCCTGCGCCGACTTTTGACCCACCATTTCCCGAAATCAGAGTAGTGTGGCCTATTTCAACGCCTTTGACGTCGGTAATCGCGTTCAGCGGGCCGGGCGCGCCGTCGAACGGCACGCCCAGATCCCGGGCACGAGGTTTGCTCTGAGCGTTCGCCGCTGCCGTAAACATCAGGCCCCATAGCAAAAGCAATATGTGGGCCGCATTGTTGTGTTGAGCCTTCGACATCTAAGTTTCTCCGAGGAAGATTTGAGTATAAAGTAGTAGGCTTACGGCAGTGATCGTGGTGACTGGGAGGATGGATGGAGAACTGGAAGCGGGCGCTGGTGGCAGGTGCGGCCGGCGCCAGCGTGGTGATGTTTCTCAGGAGAAGGAATACGGCCGGGCTACTTCTCGGCGGAGTCGCTCTGACAGCGCTGGCGTCGGAGTACCCGGAGAAGTTTGCGGATTTTCGGGAGAACCTGCCCTACTACATTGACCGCGGAACCATTTACCTGGACGTTGTGACCCGAGTCGGCGGGCGCCTGGCGGAAGCTTCGGAGGGGCGACGAGCGGACTGGCTGGAAGCACTGCTCAACGGATAGAGCGGAACCAAACGCGCAGCTATCCTCGGAACTATTCGATGCCCAGTTGCTTTCTGGCATCAGGGCTCAAACGCTCTGGGCTCCACGGCGGATTCCAGACTACATTGACAGTGGCGTTTCGAACTCCCGGGAGCTGTTCCACGCGGGCCTTGACTTGTTCGCTGATGGTGACGTGCGCGGGGCAGCCCTGGGCCGTAAGCGTCATCTCCACCGTTACGTCCTGCCGGTCTTCCGGTGCCGTTTGGAACTGGACATTGTAAATGAGACCCAAATCAACTATGTTTACCGGAATCTCGGGATCGTAGCATTGCTTCAAAGCGCTTAAGACATCATCCTCGGTCACGGCAGACATGGCTGGTTCTCCTGAAATCTGGTTCTATTGAGATAAAGATGCAAGGCCAGAACGCCTCATCTGAGTTTTAGTTTACCGCATCCGTTGCCAGGCGGTTCGTTTGCAAGGTTTGACCGAGCCCAGTCTTGGCCTGATTGGATCAATGACCCCAGACACCAGGCGGAAGGTACAACTCGCATTGAGTTTGGCCATTGCCGTGGCGGCCATCCGCACCGGCTACATTCTTTATCAACGCCACGCCGATCAGGTTGCGCAAGCCACGAGGCCTGCGCCTCCGCTCAAGGCCGACTACTACGTCACGCCCAAGAAGTTGTATCCCTACGATCTGAAATCAGCTCGTCAATTGACGCAGCAGCCAGTGTGGGTAAAGGTTGGCTATGCGTACACGTATTTTCCCTACAATGTTGCGCGTCACTACGCCGACTTCTCGCACGAAGCCGGTCAGCTTTTGCCAATCGAAAAACTGCAAATCACGGACGTGGTAACCGACACGACGCCCGGATCACGGGATGAGAAACAGATCATGGCGATTTTTGAGAACGACGGAGGAACCTACGCGTTCTCCATCGGATTGCTGAAAGACGGAACCTATCAGATTCGTTCCGACGACATGCTTTTCATCCAGGATCCACACGAACTCTACAAACACTGGCCTGCCGATGTCTGGAATGCCATCGACAAGCACCAGGTCCAAGCTGGCATGAGCGAACTGCAAGCGGATTTCGCCATTGGGCTGGGCATTCCCGACAATTCCCGCGATGCAGACAACCGGACCGTCAACTATCCCAACGGCGGCAGGCCGCTCAGCGTCACATTTCGAGATGGCAAAGCGATTGAGATTAACGCCGGGCCGGGCAGCTAAACTTAAGAAGGTGGGCTGACGACTTGCCATGCCCACCAAGCCCGAGTCCCTATAGCCTGGCCGAATCTGCAGTCGCGGGTTTCACCTCATCGGCGTGGATGACGCCGTCTTCGTTCGCATAAAACGACCGATGCTCGGCGTCCTGCTGCTTGGGCACAAGAGTCAGTTCATAACCGTCCTTGTGCGGGAGGAAGATCACGGTGTAGTCGCCTCGCTCGGTCTGGGTCATGCGGCGGGTGAAGTTCCCGGTATGGATGAGTTGCGCCAGCGATGAAGCATATTTGCCGTTCTTCTTGTTGTATTCGCGTTCCGCCCGGACCACGGTCCGGACATAGCCCAGGGCATTCGCTTCCGACTCCGAGCGCGCTGGGTCACCCTTGAATTTCGGCTGATAGGCTGTTTGCGCTAGAGTGATTGCAGTGCCCGCTGCCAGCAGGGCAGCCGCCCAGAACCTGATTCCACGCCGCACATTCATGGTTTTTCTTCCTTTAAGATGCATATTTCTCATGTTACTCCCGTAATTTGCCGGGCCATTACGCAGTTTCCATCGCTTCCCAATGCAGCTATGCTAGGACCGTCTGTCCATCTACCCTAGTAGGTAAACTATGAAGTCTGCAACGGCAGCGAAAGCAGCACCGGTAAAAAAAGCACCTATCCGCATTGCCGTGGTGGAAAGCGATCCATTGCGGTTCGTTGGCTTCCGAGCGCTTTTTGACTCCGAGCCGGATTTCGAACTCATCTCCGCCTCGTTGCCCGACATTTCTGCATTGCAGGGCATCGACCTGGTGCTGCTGGGCAATCGCAGCGGGCAGAACCTGTTCGATGTAATGGCCAGCCTCAAGGCCTCGCGTCCCGATCTGCGGATTATAGTGACTGGCTCCGGAATGGATGAAGAAACCATTCTCAAAGCCATCGCCGCTGGCGCCAAGGGCTATGTAGACGAAGCCGCAGCGCCTACCGAGTTTGTTCAGGCTATCCGCGTGGTAAACCAGGGTTCCGTGTGGGCGCCCCGGCACGTTCTTTCGATGTTCATTGAACGCGTTTCGACTTCGCCGGGCCGCATTTTCCCCGCGGGCCGCGTGACCTTTACCGACCGCGAAAAGGAAGTTCTAGAAATGCTGGTGGTGGGTCGCTCCAACAAGGAGATTGGTTCAGCCCTCGGCATCGAAGAACGCACCGTGAAGGCGCACGTCGCCAAGCTGATGCGTAAAGTGGGCGTACAGAACCGCATCGCGCTTTCGGTTCATGCCATCACGCATTCGCTGGTCACGGCGAAGTAAGCACCCAGCGCAGTTACTTTAGGACAATGTCCTGAGTAATCTTGCTCGTTCTCCGGCCCTGACGCATACTCGCTTCACCTACCACAGAACCTGGGAGACGGGGTTGGAAGCGGAGATTTAGGGTCACCGTTGCCGACCCCGATTTTTTTGTCCCGCAGGTGCCGCAGTAATCAACCGAGCACCCTCTGCTTCCTCAGCAGCAACTCTTTTCCACTGCGGCGAATCCTTTAGAATCAGTGATACTGCTTTCCAGGAATCTGGCGCAGAACTGAGGAGATGATGAAGACACCTTTACTTTTGCTGCTGTCCGTCTGCCTTGCAACCACCGTGTTAGCTTCTGACGACAGCGACAACAAAGCCGTCGGGCGGGTGCAGGCTGCGGCGGATGTGTTGAATGAGATCCAGGCTGCTCCAGATCAGGGCATTCCCGAGGACGTGCTAGGCTCGGCCGAATGCGTCGCCGTGGTGCCCTCCCTGCTCAAGGGGGGCTTCGTTGTCGGGGCCCGCTACGGCAAGGGCGTAGCCAGTTGCCGCACCCCCAAGGGCTGGAGTTCGCCGGCCTTCTTCACCATCGAAGGCGGCAGCTTCGGGCTGCAAATCGGGGGACAAGCGGTTGATTTGGTCATGCTCGTCATGAATGACGATGGCATGCAGCATTTGCTGTCCAGCAAGTTCAAACTGGGTGCCGATGCCAGCGTCGCTGCGGGACCTGTGGGACGCCACGCTGCCGCTGATACGGACTGGAAATTGCGCGCCCAGATCCTCAGCTATTCCCGCGCCCGGGGAGTCTTCGCCGGACTGGAACTGAGCGGCGCCGTGGTTAAGCAGGACAAGGACAGCACCCGAGAGTTCTACGGGCGGATGGTGCCGCTGCGGACTTCTCTGAAGGGATTGATCCCAGCCCCGGACGGCGCTTATCCATTTCTAAGCACGCTCGCCAAATGGGCGAAGGAAGCGGCGGCGAAATAGAACATGACTTCGATTTCGTTGCAAGCTTTGACTCCTGCTCGACCTGCTCGGCGCTCAACCTCAACAAGAAGCGTGAGGCGCTCGCGTGTTTGACACGCTTTTTCTCCGAATGCTACCGTCACCAGTTCCGCATGCGTCAGCGACTTGAGTATGTGCTCGCCTGGTCGATCGTAAAGTTTATTGGCGCATTGCCTCGCCCGCTGGCCCGCGCCGCAGGAATTACACTGGCGTGGATCGTTTACCTCTTGCACGTCCGCCTGCGACGGGTCGGCATGCGCAATCTCGCGCTGGCATTTCCGGAAAAAAGCCGCCGCCAGTGTGCCCGAATTTTGCGGGGCGAATTTACTTCCCTGGGGCGTCAACTGGCCGAAGTCTGCCTTTTTCCGAAATATACCCTCGACAACGTCGGCGAAGTGGTGGTCTATGAGGGTTTCGAGAACTATGAACGAGCCTTCGCTCGCGGCAAGGGCGTGCTCCTTTTCGCAGGCCACTTGGGCGGATGGGAACTTTCTGCCTTCGTTCAGTCCCTGCACGGTCATTGGATGCACACAGTCATGCGTCCCATGGACAACGTCAATCTCGACGCTCTGGTGCGGCGCTATCGCACCTTGCACGGCAACCAGGCGGTGAGCAAGGACGACTTTGTGCGCGGTCTCCTGTCGGCGATGAAGAAAGGCGAGGTGGTTGGCATCTTGATGGACACGAATATGACCCCGCCCCAGGGCATTTTCGTGGACTTCTTCGGCATCCCCGCTTGTACCGCCAGCGGGGCGGCAAGGATCGCTCTGCGCACCGGCGCCGCCGTGGTCCCCACCTTCACCATGTGGGATGCAGTGCTGGGCAAATATCGTTTGCACTTTGATCCGTCGTTGAACCTGATCAACTCTGGTGACGACGATGCCGACATCGCTGCCAACACCGCCTTGTTCACAAAGATCATTGAAGACTATGTTCGGCGCTATCCGGATCAATGGCTCTGGGTACATCGCCGATGGAAGACGCGCCCCGAAGGTCAACCGCCTCTCTACTAACAAAACAAATCCAGCGGTCGTAGCGTGTGCCACGGGCCGCTGGAGTCGTCGCCGATTACCGCTCGGCTGGAGGGCGCTTTTCCTCGGGTTTCGGTTCTGGTTTCGGCGCACTCTTGGCTGGTGGGCTCGCATGGTGAGGTTCAGCCTCGGGTCGCGCGGTGCTCTTCGGCTGCGCCTCTTTTTCGGGCCGCGGAGACTGACTCTCAGCCCGCGGCGTGGCCTGGGAATGAGATGCGCTCGGCGGGCGCGGGACGCTTTCGGCGCGAGGCGTATTCGCCGGATGGGACGCGCTCTCGCTCCGCGGCGTGTTCTCCGGCCGTGACGCGCTCTTCTCAGCGCTTGGCGGCTTCGGCACGTTGTGCGCCGCTGGCGCGTTGTGCGTTGACGCCTCCGGCCGCACAGCGTTGTTGTTCGTCCGGGCAGCATTTTCTGGCGCAGCTTTGCGCTCAGTGGCAGGCTTGTATGATGGCGCCGCCGACTTGGCTGCTACCACGCCCTTGCCGCTGAATTCCCCAGGCTTCGCGGTCGCAGCTATCGCAGGCTTGCCATGGTTGACCGACTCACGCAATTGCGGGTTGGTGCTGGCCGTTTGAATATGCTGAGTTTGTACCGCGGTAGGCGCAATGTGTCTCTCGTTTACTACCGCCGCTTCTTCCGGAGTGGGGCGAGCAGTGACGCCGCCCGGACCGTTAAAGCTGACGTTGTTCACGGTGACATTGTTGACCACTGTCGTCCGGTAAACGTTGTGAATGACGGTGACATTTACGTTGCTCACTTCCTGGTTGTAGAAGAAGTGCCCGCCGTCCCAGCGTCCGCCCAGATAGCCGACGCCGACATAGCCGAAGCCGTAATTCACGCCGCCATAGAATCCAATGTGCGGGCCCCAGTAGCCTTCATGCCATGCGAAGACACCCTCTCCCCAGCCCCAATAACCGGGCGTCCAAAGCACGCCAGGTTCGGGCGCCAACACCCAGGTGCCGGGTACCCAGAAATAGCCGTCGTCGCCGTAAGCCCAGTAGCCCGGCGTCCAGAGATAACCATCTCCCGGGCAAATTGGCTGTACATACACCGGAAACGGTGGTGGAGCGATGCCGATGGAGAAAATAATTCCGGCAAACGAGGCGGATGGTATGGCCAACATCATGAATGCGAATAACAGCAAGCGAAGGTAACGGCTGATGCGCATGGTGTTTCCTCTTGTCGCTGCGTCCTTCGCTCTCCCGGTACAACTTTGCTTCTGCGGGTTGCGCGGATGAGCGACAAATTCCAGGCCTGACTGCTACCAGGTCCGGTCTTCAATTCCTTTTGAAAAACTTACTACATATACAAACGCAAATGCTTGGAATATGTTGCTGTGATTCGAGTTGCCTGGGGAAAGTGCCTTAATTCTCTGCACTTTGGAGGAATGTAACCAAGTTGGATATGGCCGCCAATGGACTCCGGATGCAATTCCGAAATGGGACGATCAGGCTGCAGAAACTCACCGCGCAACTGCGGCTGGGAGCGTTTTGAGAGACGGGCGCAGCCACCAGATCAAGCCGCCGAGGATGACCAGTCCGATCGAGATCAACTGCGTGCCAGTTATGATGCCGCCGAACACCGATCCTCGCCCTGGGTCATCGCGGATGAACTCGAGAAAATAGCGCGCCACGCCATAAAGGAAGAAATACGCTGCAACCACCTGGCCATCGAACCTCTTCCGCTTCAGCATCCACATCAAGATGAAGAAATTCGCCAACTCCACCGCCGATTCAAAAAGCTGCGTGGGCTCGAGCGAAGTATTCAACGGAGTTCCAACCCAGGTTTGCGCCAGGGGATTGGTAAAGGTCACGCCCCAGAAGTGATTCGTCGGCTTGCCATAACAGCAACCCGCCGCAAAACAGCCCACTCGTCCGATGGCATGCCCCAAAGCCAACCCGGGTGCGAACGCGTCAGAAGTGGCCAGCGCGGGCATCCGGTGCTTACGGATGTACCAGGCAGCCGACCCGAATCCGGCGATTAACCCGCCGGAGAAAACTCCACCTGCCTGCAGGGTGCCGAGGCTGAAGATCTCCCCCGGATGGGCGGTGTAGAAACTCCAGTCGTTCACGATATACAGAAGCTTGGCGCCGACGATCCCGCACAGGACTACGAGAATGCCGAGGTTCCAGGCATCTTCCGGGTTGATTCCTTGTTTTTTGGAATTACGGACGCTGATCCAGAGCCCGATCAGAACTCCGGTCGAAACCAGGAGTCCGTAGGTGGGCAGGCTGAAATTGCCAATGTGAAAGAGTCGCGGGAACACTGTTTAGTTAGATGCAGACTGCTAGCAAAGTGTACCAGATGGGAAGTGTCGCAGGCCGTGGTTCGCGACTGATTGGAGACAGTTGGAACCAACGACGAACGACAAAATACCGATCGCACAAAACGAAGAGCCGACCCACTGAGCCGTGTGGCAGGCCGAGAATGAACCCGTCGTTAGACAGTGGGAACCCGCCGCGACCCTTTAGGCATCTCCGCATGACGGAGCGTCGCACACCGGATCGTAATACGAGTCAGGCCCCCGTTCATTCGGTGTTGGTTCAAAAATCGGTTACCACCATCACCAACGTTGCAGGCCGGCTTTCAAGTGGATGCTAGGCAAATCTGCACCGATTCGCAAGAGGAGAAATACAAAAAGATGGCAATCGGCTTGCCAGCAACTTTTGTAATGTGGCGCCGATTAGAACACCGTGACCTGGCCTAATGACCTACCCTGCCTTGCGCTTATCATCCAATACTTCATCCAGCGCATTTGCCAGATTGTTGGCACGCTTGAGGTATTCCACCGATCCGCTGTCGTGGTTGCGTTTCAGCAGATGATATTCATCGGCGATATTCAGAGCCGCCAGTACAGCTAGGCGTTGGGTGTCAACCGTATGCGTCTGCTCGGCCACGGCACGCATTTTGGAATCAACATACTCAGCCAGCCTGAGAATGTACTCAGGATCGGAGCCGCGCAGGTTGTAGGCTTGGTCGAAGATTTCCACCCGCACGCTGTGGTTGCTGGCATCTTTCAGCGGGGGTTGTTTCGTCGCAGTCGCCATGATTCAGGTTGCTCCTCTCCGAACGCCGCAGGGAAGTGCGATCCGGTTCAGCTTGCTGCCTGCTCCTCAGCGATGGTCTCGATCTGATGCAGCATTTTTTCCACCCGGCCGCGAATTTCCTCCCGTTCTCTGCGCAGTTGCACCATCTGGCGGCGGAGGGTTTCGACCTCCTCCTCGCGCTCTTCCAATTGCTCACGCAGCCGCTTGACATCGCGTTCGGCCACCGAGCGGGCTTCGCGCGCCGCCTTGTATAGCTCTATAGTGCGATAAACCTTATTTTCCAGCGCCTGAAAATCGTCGGCCGGAACCTGGGCGGATACCTCTTCAGCCATTCTCGCGGACATGATTGCGCTTCTTCCCCTGGGAGAATTCGATCTTGAGCGCAGTATATCGCAGAAAGCTGTGGACGGAGAGCAGCAAGTACATGGTTGTGATGCCGAGCAGATTTGGGTGAGAAGCTAAGTATTACTGGATTTCAATATTCCCGGATCCAGTCTCGACTTCCACCGGTACACCGCCGCCGTGGACTTTTCCATGCAGCTCTTTGCGTCCGATGGTGCCTTGCACCGTGACTGGCTGGCTGACCGAGATGCTTCCCGAGCTGGTATGAGCATCGAGATCAAAAGCCGCGTCTGATGCCAGCTTCAGGCGCACGTCGCCGGAACCGGTGTGCAAGGTCCAAGCGCCCGTGGGGTTGCCTTCGGCTGTGACCTCACCGCTGCCAGCCGTGGCTTCGAGAGAGCCATGCACGCCGCGCAATTCCATGCCGCCGGAGCCCGTACCGGCTCGCACTGCGCCAGGTGCGGTCTGTTCGAGGATGATGTGCCCGCTTCCGGTGTGCGCCTCAAACCCGCCGGCGACGCCCTCTGCATGAATTGAGCCGCTGCCGGTCTTGGCGCGCACGTTGCCCTTTACGTGGTCCAGATCAATGTTGCCCGAGCCGGTGTCAGCATGTACGGTGTTGCCCGCATCAGAAATTTTCAGTTCCCCGGACCCTGCCTCGACCTCCAGAACGCCGTGAACTCCCTCGATGCGTTGGTTCCCCGAACCGGTGTGGGAGCGCAACTGCGTCTCCGCAGGAACGGTCAATTCATAGCTGATGGAAACGTTGTGAAACATCTCCGAAGACTCGCTGTGGCCGATGCGAATGTCATTCCCGCTCTGCTCGATGGGAGGATGGTCCTCGATGCGCTTCACACGGTCTTCAGCATCTCGCGACCAACTGCTCACTCTGATGTGCCCGGTCACCTGCACCTCATTGGAACTGCCCGTGCGCACCTGGATATTTCCTGAGCCGGTGTTGAGATCAAGGTTCACCGGTCCCGTAACCTGCAGAGTTCGGTTAAACGTGCCCTCCGCCGATGCGGCTGCGGGAACAGGCTGCAGACAAACCAGCGCCACGATCACGGCAGCGGCCAAAGCCGCTGAGTGCAGTTGTTTCGATCTCATAGTGTCTCCTGAAGCCCCTGGGGCGCACGCACCTCTAATTGCAGCGCATCTCTACTGCAATACGACTTGGTCGCCTTCCTTCAAACCGGACAGAACTTCGGTCTTAGCGCCGTTTGAGATGCCGATGTTAACCGCGACCTTCTTCATGCCATCTTTCGCTTTCGGATCGGGTATATCCACCGAGGCTTTCTTGTCTTTGTCGTAGATGATGGCGCCTTCCGGAATCTGCAGCACGCTCTTGTGTTCTTCCAGAATAATCTCGGCGTTCGCCGTCATCTCCGCTTTCAATTCGCCGCCTGGATTATTGATGGAGACTCGAACCTCGAAGGTGGTCACGTTGTCTTTCTCTACGCCCATGGGCGAAATTTTTGTGACTTTGCCGTTGAAGGTCTTGTCCTTAAACGATTCCACTTTGATCCGCGCCGGCTGGCCGAGATAGACCTTGCCAATGTCGCTCTCGTCCACCTTGCCCTTGACATAGACCTCGCTCGTGTCGCCGAGCGTCATGACCAAAGTGGCGGACGAACCCAGCACGAGGATGGAGCTGACCGCGTCGCCCATTTCCACATCGCGGGAAAGCACGATACCATCGATGGGCGAGACGATATCGGTGTAACTAAGCTGTTCATCCAGTTGTTTCAGGTTCGCCTGATCCCTTGCCATTTCCGCCTGCGACTGTGCGATCTTCGCCTTCAGGACTGTGACTTGCGCCTTGGAAACGTTCTGCTTGTTCAGGGCCATTTTGTAATTCCGGTCGGCGTCGTCCAGGGCCGACTCGGAGACAACGCCGTCTTTGGCCATTCCCATGGCCCGGTCATACTGTCGCTTCAACAACGGAACATCCGGCCCTTCAGCATCGACTTTCGCGCGTTCGAAGTCTGCCTGGGAACTTGCGAGGTTAGCTTCAGCGGCCTGCAATGCCGCCCGCGACTGGTCAACCTGGGCCTCGATCTCGATCTTGTCCAACTGTGCCAGCAGTTGGCCTTTCTTCACCGTGTCGCCGTATTCGACCAACAGCTTCTTCACGATGCCGCTGGCTTTGGACTTCACTTCCACCTTGGTGATGGGTGTGACCTTGCCGGTCGCTACTACGCTTTTGGCCAGGTCGCCCTTCTCAACTTTTGCCAGCTTCGAAGGATCAATCTTGGTGCCGCCGCGGGTAAAAGCGAAAAGCGCTCCTGCAAATATCAAGACGACGACCACAATGATGCTGATGATTATGATCCGCTTACGCCGCTTCTTCTTGCCATTAATATTGCCGTTCACATTCGCCTCCTGCAGAAGTGCAATCCGTCCAACAACTCTCAATGATTATTACGAAGCCGGTCTGACTTTTGTTCCGGATACTCCACCCGTTCGGAATTTGTAAATCGGACTGGTTTTCCGCTTCCCCGTTGTATTAGACCGGAGAACTCTGAAAATGGAAGCAGACAATCTGCCTTGACTTCCGGTGACGACTGAAGAGCCGACAAAATGCGAACTACGCGCAGACTATCCTCTTCATTTTACGCCATTAGGGCATCTTCACATTGGGATACCCCTTTGGAATGTTAGAATTAGCCATCCATGATTGCCTTTGTGCTGCTGCGGGTGTTTCTCATCCTGCTGCTGGTGGCAGCCAACGCCTTCTTCGCGGCCGCCGAATTCGCCCTGGTGAGCGTCCGCGACACCCGCATTCAACAGCTCATCGAGGCCCACCGCATCGGGGCACGTACCGTCCAGCGGCTGCACCGCAATCTGGACGAGGTAGTCAACGGTGTCCAGCTTGGCATCACCATCGTCAGCCTCACCCTGGGCTGGATTGGCGAGCCTATCGTGGCCCGGCTGGTCGAGGGAATTCAGTTTATCCACGAAGTGCCGCATGCCATGGTTTATGCGCACGGTATTGCCATTGCGATCGCTTTCAGCCTGATCACGTGCCTGCACGTCATTTTGGGGGAACTGGTTCCCAAGTCGCTGGCACTGCAACGGGGTGAGCAGGTTGCGCTCGCCGTGGCCGCCCCCATGGATGTTTTCCTCACCATCTCGCGGCCGGTTATTTTTGGCATGAGCCGGGCCGCTGGTTCCGTGCTGCGAATCTTCGGCTCGCGCAAACTTCGGCAGGGTCCGATCCACTCTCCTGACGAACTGAAGCTCATTGTCACGGCCAGCCGCCAGTTCGGCCAGATCCCGCCGTTCCAGGAAGAGATGATTCACCACGCGCTGGAACTAGAAAACATCACAGTCCGCGAAGTGATGGTGGCGCGGCCCGACATCTTTTCCTTGCCCGGCGACCTCACACTCGATGAGGCCCTGGGGCGGGTGGTCGAAGTGCAGCATTCGCGCATTCCGGTCTATGACCCGCAGCGCGGCCCCGAACATATCATTGGCGTGCTCTATTCCAAGGACCTCATGCGCTGGATTCGCCTGCGGCTTGCGTCCAATCTGGTTCAGCCGGGGGCGCGGGTTTCGCAGACCAGAGTCAGCCAGATCATGCGCGACGTGCTGGTGGTGCCAGAAACCAAAGTGCTGACCGAACTCCTGGAAGAATTCAAAGATCGCAAGCGGCACTTGGCGGTTGTGGTGGATGAATTCGGCTCGACCGCCGGCGTCATCACCGTGGAAGACATTCTCGAACAGTTGGTGGGCGAAATCGAAGATGAGTTCGACGTGCCTCCTCCGGAACAGCCGATTTTGGAGGGAGAAATTGCGGTCGTGCTGGAGGGATCGGTGGGCATTCGTGATCTCGAATCCCAGTATGATCTTTCCTTGCCGCGCGACGCGGGATTCGAAACCCTTGCCGGATTTATCCTTGCCCGTTTGCAGAGAATTCCCCGAACCGGTGAGGCCTTCGACTACGAAGGTCACCGTTACACCGTCCAGGAAGTCGAAGGCCATCGCATTGCCAAAGTCAGGATCGAAAAACTGGAACCAAAAGCGGTAGGAAAGGCCGGAGACTGAGAATCAACAACCTCGATGCTCCGCTACATTTCACATCGCCTGCTGTACACTCTGCCCGTCGTCTGGCTCGTGGTTTCGGTCGTCTTTCTGCTGATCCACCTCGTCCCCGGCGATCCCATCCTGCAAATGCTGGGCGAAGGCGCACCAGCCACCGACATCCAAGCTGCCCGCCACGCCTACGGACTCGATGCTCCGCTCAGCGAGCAATACGTCCAATATTGGAAAGGTGTGCTGCATGGCGACCTGGGCCCGTCGGTACGTTTTAATCAAAGCGTCAGCAGCCTGATTGCGCAACGCTATCCTTATACGTTGCAGTTGACCCTGGCGGCGCTGCTCGTCGCCATCGTGCTTTCTATTCCTGCGGGAGTCCGTTCGGCGCAGCGCCGCAATCGCTGGGACGACCGTCTGCTTAGCGTGGTCAGCTTGTTTGGTTTGTCGTTTCCCAATTTTGCACTCGGCCCGATTCTCATCTTGTTTTTCGCCATCAAGCTGGGATGGCTCCCGGTATCAGGTTCCGGAGGTGTCGAACGTCTCGTCCTGCCAGCTATCACCATGGGCGGAGCCTTGGCGGCCATTCTCACCCGCATGGTGCGCACCTCCATGCTGGAAGAACTCGGGCAGGATTACATCCGCACCGCGCGCGCCAAAGGCTTGCCCGAGCGCACGGTGGTTTATCGCCATGCCCTGCGCAACGCCATGATTCCCGTAATCACGGTGCTGGGCTTGCAATTCGGCGCGCTGCTCGCCGGAGCCATTGTGACGGAGACCATCTTCTCCTGGCCAGGCATCGGCCGCCTGACCATTCAAGCCATCGGCAACCGCGATTATTACCTGGTGGAAGGCTGCATTCTGGCAATTGGGTTGACGTATGTAGCCGTGAATTTTCTGACGGACTTGTTGTATTCAGTGGCGAACCCGAGGATTAGGCAGTGAGGAAAAACTGATCGCGCGATCGGAGATAGTTTAGATTGCATAATGTCCGCCACCACCATCTCGTTCCGTCGCGCCGCCCGTCACAACGCGCTGGCCACGACTGGCGTGGTCTTGGTCGTCTTGTTTGTAGTCTGTGCTCTCTTCGCTCCCTGGATTGCCCCGCAGGATCCCGCGCACATTGACTTGCCTCTACGTTTAGCTCCGCCCTCCCCCGCACATTGGTGCGGCACCGACGAACTGGGACGCGACATTCTCTCTCGTCTTATCTACGGCTCTCGAATCTCCATGCTGGTGGGCAGTTGTGTGGTTGCCGGCTCGCTGGGACTTGGCCTGATCGTCGGCTCCATTGCAGGCTACTACGGCGGACGCGTTGACCGCTTCGTCAACGTGGTAATCATGAACGCGTTTCTCTCCTTTCCCGGCATTCTGCTGGCGATCGCGTTTGTTGCCTTTCGCGGCCCGGGCATCTTTAATCTTGTCCTTGCCCTCTCTCTCGGCGGATGGGTTGGCTACGCCCGCCTGGTTCGCGCTCAGGTATTGGCGGCGCGTGAGCGGGAATTCGTGGAAGCCGCCCGCGCCCTGGGTGCGAGCGATCTGCGAGTCATCGTCCGACACATTCTGCCCAACATTATTCAGCCCGTGATCGTGCAAGCGGCCATCGGCATGGCGGGCGCAATCCTTGCCGAGGCGACCATGAGTTTTCTCGGCCTCGGCGTTCCTCCTCCCACGGCGAGTTGGGGCACCATGCTAAACGACGGCCGCGCCCATCTCTTCGACGCTCCGCACCTTGTCATCTTCCCTGCGCTGGCGGTGATGCTGGCCGTGCTGTCGTTCAATTTCATCGGCGATGCCCTGCGGGATTATCTCGATCCGCGTTCTCGGATTGAAGCGGGCTTGTAGCCTGCCGCATCGAATCTCTAGAACTTAAGGAGCAAAAATGATTGCCCGCATCTGGCGAGGTGTGACACGAGAAAGCGATAAAGACACCTACTTCGACTACCTGCAAAAAACCGGTTTGAAGGAATACGCAGCGATTCCCGGAAACCAGGGAGTCTGGGTGCTGCGCCGCGTGGCAGACGGCAAATCCGAGTTCACGCTGATCTCGCTCTGGGACTCGTGGGAAGCCATCAAGGCCTTCGCCGGCCCTGACTACCAGAATGCCGTGTTCTATCCCGAAGATGACAAGTTCCTGCTGGAACGAGGGCCGCGCGTGATGCATTACGAAGTGCTGGCACGTCCTGCCAGATAACCTAGAGCTGTGCACTCACCACTTTCCCGATTTCCACAAACCTCTGCTGTAACCTCCTGCAAACAAACAACATCTCGTCCTTGACATGATATTACATATTGCGATATAAACATTGCGATAAGTAATATGAAATTGGGCGAGAAAATCCGCTACCTGCGCGAAGTCGAAGGCTCGCTGCGGGAACTGGGACGTCCCATGACTCAACAGGAACTCATCCGCGCCATAAAAAAGGAAATGGGCAAGACCATCAGCCAGTCGTACGTGTCGCAGATCGAAAACGGAGGCCGCCGGCACATGACGCAATCCAGCCGCAGCTTGCTGGCGAAGTTCTTTAAGGTGCATCCGGGATTCCTGGTGGACGATCCCGAGGGCTATCACACCGACCTGGTCTCCGATTTGAGGACCACGGAAGGCAAGCTCGACGTCTGGCTGCTGCAAGGCTCGGAGCGTTTCGTCAGCGACCCGGAGGTGAGCGACGTGATGATCAAGGCGGCGCGCGAGAGAGACACGCGGCAGTGCTTCATCCTGCTGGGCGCGATTCTTGACACACCCGGCCTGGCCGACCGGCTGCTCGAAGCGTTGAAGCCTGAGACGGTTCTGGCCCGTAGTAACCGTATGACGGGCGGGAGATGCGCGCAATGACCTGGGCTGATTTTTATCTGATCTGTTTCGCCCTCGGCCTGGCCTTCAGCCTGCTGTCGTTTCTGGCAGGAGGCCTGCGCTGGCATTTGCATCTGCCGCATTTGCCTCATGCTGGCACGGCACATCTGCCCAGCGGTCACGGTTCCACGGCTGGAAAGGGAGTTGGTGCGCAGGCAGGCCACATATCGCCTTTCAATTTTGTCAGCTTGACGGCATTTCTGGCGTGGTTTGGCGGCACCGGTTTTCTGCTGACGCGCTTCTGGACGGTCTGGTTCGTCATGGGATTGGGTATCGCTCTGCTCAGCGGAGCCGTGGGAGCAGGAATCATCTATCTGTTTCTCACCAAAGTGCTGATGTCGTCCGAGGACGATCCGGATCCGGCGGACTATGAAATGACCGGTGTATTGGGCTCGATTTCGGTTCCCATCCGCGAGGGCGGGACGGGAGAAATCATTTATTCGCAAGCCGGCACACGCCACACCTGTGGGGCGCGCACCGAAGACGGCAGTGCCATAGCCAAAGGGAGCGAAGTCGTCGTTACTCGTTACGAAAAAGGAATTGCATACGTGCGTCTGTGGGAAGAAATTTCTGAGGCTCAGTGAGAGTGGAAGGCGACCAAGGAAGACAAGGGAGGAAGACTCATGAGCAGCCGCTATTTTCAAATCGCCGTATGGCTGTTGTGGGCGGCGCTGCCCCTGACCGCGCGCCGCTTCCGGATGGCGTGGGATCAGTTGCCCCCGCGGATGGCGACACACTTCGACATCAATTGGCAGCCCAACGGCTGGATGGCGCGCGAGACCGCATTCTGGTTCGCATTAGGACTCACGGCATTCCTGCTGGTTATATTCACCGTGGTTTCCAGCCTGATTCAAAGGGCGCCGTCGCCGGAGTTTATGCGCTGGGGAGTGTTGGGTCTTTCCTACGCGGTGATCGGCTTTGTGTATGCGATCAATAGCTGGGTGGTGCAGTACAACCTCAGCCACAAACCGTAACGGTTCGCGCACAAACATTTCGTCGAATTGTTGAAGGAGGAGATTATGTTCGGCATGGCAATTGAGGTTTGGGTCGTGGTGGGACTGATGGTGCTGGCCGTGATGCTCCTGATGAGCATGCTGGCCAGGCTTTACCGGAAAGCGGGCCCGCATGAAGCGCTCATCGTGTATGGGTTCGGTGGGACGCGTGTCGTCAAAGGCCACGGCACCGTGGTTTTCCCCATGGTGCAGGTTTGCCGTGGGCTTTCGCTGGAGCTGATGTCTTTTGACGTGGCGCCGCAACAGGATCTCTACACCAAGCAAGGCGTCGCAGTGACCGTAGAAGCGGTGGCGCAGATCAAGGTGAAGTCCGACACCGAGTCCATCTTGACGGCGTCGGAGCAATTCCTCACCAAAACGCCGCAGGAGCGCGAGGGCTTGATTCGCCTGGTAATGGAAGGACATTTGCGCGGCATCATCGGACAGCTGACGGTGGAAGAGATCGTGAAGCAGCCGGAAATGGTCTCTGACCGGATGCGTTCCACCTGCGCCGATGACATGAACAAAATGGGCCTCGAGGTGATCTCGTTCACAATCAAGGAAGTGCGCGACAAAAACGATTACATCACCAACATGGGACGGCCTGACGTGGCGCGCATCAAGCGCGACGCCGATGTGGCGGCGGCCGAAGCTGATCGCGATACCGCGATCAGGCGTGCTGTGGCATCGCGAGAAGCTTCGGTGGCTAAAGCGCAGGCAGACCAGGAAACCGTTTTGGCCCAGACGCTTTCGATGGCCAAGCAAGCGGAGGCGACACGCGACCTTGAAGTCAAGAAAGCGCAATTCCTCGAAGTTACCAAGCGGCAGCAAGCCCAGGCCGACAAGGCCTACGACATTCAGACCAACATCATGCAGCAACAGGTCGTCGCCGAGCAGGTGAAGGTACAGCAAGTCGAAAAAGAGCAGCAAGTCAAGGTGCAGGAGGCCGAAATCAACCGGCGCGAAAAAGAACTCATCGCGACCGTGCTGAAGCAGGCCGAGATCGAGCGACAACGCATCGAGACCCTGGCCGCCGCCGAAAAGCAGCGCCTGATCGCAGAGGCCGAAGGCCACGCTTCCTCGATTCGCGCGCAAGGCGAAGCCGAAGCCGAAATCATCTTCAAGAAAGGCGAATCCGAAGCCAAGGCAATGAACGTCAAAGCCGCAGCCTATCAGGAATACAACCAGGCCGCGGTCATTGACAGGCTGTTTACCAGCATGCCGGAAATCGTCAGAGCACTGGCCGCTCCGCTGGCCAACGTGGACAAGATCACCGTGGTCTCGACCGGCAACGGCGACGCGTCCGGTATGAACAAGATTACCGGCGATCTGACGAAAATGGCGGCGCAGGTTCCGGCGCTGTTCGAAACGCTATCGGGCATGAGCATGTCGGAATTGTTTTCGAAAGTGCGTACCATCGGCGACAAGACTCCGAAACCGGATGTGTTGCCGCCGGCAGGGAAGTGAACTCGTGCTTGTACGGGGCCTGGTCAGGGACCAGGCCTCCGAGCGGGAGGGCATGATCGAGGGGACACGAATGAAGCGACCATCCCTGCAAATCGGGCTGGGCATCGCCCTTGGCGCGGCCTTGGGCGTAGCCGCCGCCGTCATTATCGGCACCGGAAGCATGTGGTTGGCGGTCGGAATTGCCGTGGGCATTGTCGTCGGCATCGCAATGTCCCGCAAACGTCGCCAACCAGAGACAGCAAAAGACAATGTTCGACGACTCAACGACCAACGACTGAAGCAAAGGAGTTCACCATGGCACTACTAGAGAGAGTTTCCACCCTGGTCCGGGCAAATCTCAACGACTTGATTGACAAAGCCGAGCACCCGGAAAAGATGATCAAGCAAGTCATCCTCGACATGCAAAATCAGCTTCTGCAGGTGAAGACGCAGGTGGCGATTGCCATTGCCGATCAACATCTGCTGGAAAAGAAGCGCAAAGAGAATGAAGACAAAGTGGCCGAGTGGATGCGCAAAGCCGAACTGGCCGTTGACAAAAAGCAGGACGACCTCGCCCGCGCCGCCCTCGAACGCACAGAGAGCTATCGCGAGCTGTGTGACGGCTTTGCCCAGCAACTCACCGATCAGAAGGCGCAGGTGGAGAACCTGAAAACCGCACTGCGGCAACTGGAGCAAAAACTGACCGAGGCCCAGGCCAAGGCCGATCTGCTGATCGCGCAGCATCGCCGGGCGCGGGCGGTGGCCAAGGCCAGTGACGCGAAAATGGCGGGAGGCAACGGCGCCTCCGCCGGTGCGTTCGACCGCATGAAGCGCAAGGTGGCCCACGCCGAGGCCCACAGTCAAGCGAAATCGGAGATTGCCGCCGACAATATGGAAGACCGCCTCGCCGCGCTGGAGAAAGAAGATCGCATCGAGCAGTTGCTGGTGGAACTGAAGGCGAAGCGGGGAGCGTAAAGGCTCGCGTGGGGACAGCCGCTCTCGGCTGTCTTGCCATCCGGATCCCACCCTTAGAAAACCACGAAGGGTGGGGACAGCGTTGTACCTCGCCGACCGGCGACCTGGGGTGTGAGCATGGCGCTGAGGTGAAATGACAATTGGCCGAAGTTGTAGCTAAACTCGCTTCGTGGCTCCTATCGCTTATCTGGAATGCACGAAGTGTGAGGCGAGGCTCAAGGCTGATCGCCCGCAGACGGTTTGTCCCAAAGATGGCGGCGTACTCTTTGTCCGCTACGATCTCGCTGCGATAAAGCGCAGGTTCACTCCCGTGGTACTGCCGGGCCGTCCGGCAAACATGTGGCGCTATCGCGAAGTTCTGCCCGATGCCGAACTGCTTTCGCTGGGCGAAGGCTTCACTCCCATGTTGCGCAGCCGCGAGTTCAGCAATATCTATATCAAAGACGACGGACTGAATCCCACCGGCTCGTTCAAAGCTCGCGGCATGTCGGTCGCAGTTACCATGGCGAGGGCTTACGGACTGAAGAAGCTCGCAGCTCCTTCGGCCGGGAACGCGGCCAGTGCGCTCGCAGCCTATGCGGCAGCAGCCGGAATCGAGGCGCACATCTTTATGCCAAAGGATGCGCCGCTAGCCAATCGCGTGGAATGCGAAAGCTATGGAGCGCACGTCACGCTGGTGGATGGCCTGATCAGCGATTGCTCCCGCATGGTTGGAGAACGGAAGGACAAAGAAGGCTGGTTCGATGTCTCCACGTTGAAAGAACCTTTTCGCGTCGAAGGCAAGAAGACCATGGGCTATGAAGTTGCAGAACAGCTGGCATGGAAACTGCCAAGCGGCATTATTTATCCGACCGGCGGCGGAGTCGGACTGATCGGCATGTGGAAGGCCTTCGATGAGATGGAGGAGCTGGGATGGATCGGCACAGAACGGCCTCGCATGGTCACAGTGCAGGCATCAGGCTGCGCGCCCATTGTTAAGGCGTTTGAGGATGGCAAGCGGACCGCCGACTTCTGGCCGGATGCAGCCACTTCCGCGGCAGGACTTCGTGTGCCGAAAGCTTACGGAGATTACTTGATTCTCGATATTCTGAGGAGAAGCGGCGGAGTTGCCCTAGCGGTTTCGGACGACGAAATCATGGACGCGCTCGGGCACTGGGCGCGAGTAGAGGGAATATTTGCTGCTCCGGAGGGAGCGGCGTCGCTGGCCGCGTATCGGAAACTGCGAAGCCGGGGTTTCTTTTCATCTGAAGACAGCGTCGTCTTGTTCAATACCGGCTCAGGGTTGAAGTATCTGGACGTGATTGCAGGACACAAGAAAGCGCCAGGGCCGGCCGGCTCGCGGCAAATTGGTGGGATCATCGGGCCGTATTAGATTCAGCCCTTAGCTGTTAGCTGCTGGCTCTTAGCTTGAACACACTCCATGACAGAGCATTTGTACTATCACGATTCGTTTCTCTACGAGTTCGAGGCGGAGATCGTTGACATCGTTCCTGCGCTGAAAGCCGAATTTCGTCCGGCGATAATTCTCGATCGCACCTCTTTCTATCCCACCAGCGGAGGCCAGGTCTTTGATACGGGTTGGATCCTGCCCGCGGGAAGCGATGAAAGTGGCAGATCGCGGGTGTCTGAAGTCGCCGAGAACGATGACGGCACGATTGTGCATTATGTTGAGAGCTCCGGGCAGATGCACAAGGGAAGCAGAATTCGCGGATTAGTTGATGTTGAACGCCGGCGGGATCACATGCAGCAGCATTCCGGGCAGCATGTGCTCTCGGCGGCGTTTGTGAAACTTTTCCAGATACCGACCGTTTCATTTCACATGGGCGCGGATTATTGCTCGATTGATCTCGATACCAAGGCGTTGGCTCAGCAACAGGCGGAAGCTGCAGAGAATCTGGCGAATGAAGTTGTGCTGGAAAATCGTCCCGTGGACATTCGTTTTGTGACCCGGGACGAAGCGCGGGAATTGGGGTTGCGCAAGGTGCCTCCCGCAGAACGGGACAAACTGCGGCTGATTGATATCCGTGATTTCGATCTCACGGCTTGCGGCGGCACGCATGTGGTGTGCACCGGGCAAATCGGCTGCATCCTGCTGCGCAAGACCGAAAAAGTGCGCCAGGGCTGGCGTGTGGAGTTTGTCTGCGGCAAGCGAGCGGTTGAGACGGCAAGGCGGGACTACACCACGTTGGTGGAAGCCGCAGGTCTGTTGTCCAGTCACATTTGGGATGTGCCAGGGCAGATGCGAAAAGCCCAGGAAGAACTGCGCACAGTGCGGAAATCGCGAGAGCATCTACTCGAAGAAATTGCGGAGTTTCATGCGGAGCGCATGCTGGCGGAAACGCCTGAAAGCAGCGGGCGCAAAGTTATCGTCGGCGTGTTTCCTAACCGCGATCTGGCTTTCATTAAGCTGCTGGCGCAAAAGATCACGCGTAAAAGCGCAAATGTAATCGCCCTGTTGGGCGCAACCGAAGGCCAGCCGGCGCTGGTATTCGCGCAGTCGCAGGGGCAATCGTTTGACATGGGCGCCCTTATGAAACAGGCTCTTGCGGAGATCGGCGGGCGCGGCGGCGGTAGCAAAGACATGGCTCAGGGTGGACCCGCCCAGTCAGATGGAATCGAAGCGGTACTCAAGGATTTGGCCACCAGGCTAGCTTCAGCGATCTGAATCGCTCTGATCGCTGCTGAGACGCAGCCTGCGCTTCGTGCTACATTTCCCTCAGCGGTTCCAACTGCCGGTGAAAAATGGACCAGCGCCTTATCCTTATCAATTTGCTGATCAAGCTCGGCGTAGCTGCCGCCGTGGCCAGCAGCCTGGTTCGTTCGGTTGAATTCAAGTCTTTGTTATTCCACGAAGATCGCAGTTTGAAACAGCAGGTCTATTTGGTGCTGTGGATTGGCCTCCCGCTGGCCGTCGCAGTGTGGATTCGTTTTGCCCAGCCAAGTTTCCTGGCCGGCGACTTGTCGTTTGAAACCACGATTCTGCTGGGAGTGATTGCGGGACGTTTCACCGGCATGTTGGGTGGCGCCTTTGTTGCTATTCCGGCTTTATTGCACGGAGAATGGGCGACTCTGCCATTCAATCTGTTGTGCGGTTTCATTGCCGGGCAGTTGCGCACCCTCGCTCCCGACCGCGACGATATCTGGTCATTCTCGCCGTTTATAGATCTCAGCATCTATCGCATGATCCGGCGCAACCTGCCGACGCCCCGCCTGTTCGACTGGCAAGTGATGTTCTTTGGCACAATTGTGGCGTTGCGTTTTGTGCAAACCGAGCTGTCACGCTTTTTCCCGCATGCCGCGTTCAGTCTGGAGAGCCCAACTTTATGGGTGGAGGCCCTGATTTACGCCACGTCCATCGTGGTCATCGGGACGGAGTTGAAGATCTGGAACAGCGTGCGCATCCAGATCAAGCTGGAGGAGCAGGAGCGCCTGTTGCTGCAGGCCCGCATGGAAGCCCTGCAAAATCAGATCAATCCGCACTTCCTTTTTAATACGCTGAACTCGGTTTCATCGTTGGTGCGCTTTGATCCCGACACGGCACGCGATCTCATCATCAAACTCGCAACTATCCTGCGGCGATTGTTGAATAGCAGCGACGCCTTCGTGCCCCTGCGTGAAGAACTGGAGTTCATTGACAACTATCTCGACATCGAGGTGGTGCGCTTCGGGCGGGACAAGCTTCAGGTCGTGAAGGAACTCGACCCAGCATCCTTGGATGTCATGGTTCCCAGCATGTTGCTGCAGCCGCTGGTGGAAAACTCCATCAAACACGGGCTGGCGTCAAAGATTGAAGGGGGAAGCATTTTCCTGCGCAGCCGCATGGCGGATTCCAAACTGACCATTGAGGTTGAAGACAATGGCGTGGGGATGGGCTCAGCGGCCCTGCTAGAGAGGCCAACCGGGCTGGGCGGAACGGGCATTGGCATGGCTAACGTGGCGGAGCGGCTGAAAGTGCTCTACGGCGATACTGCCCGCATGACCATTGACAGCCAGCAAGGGAAGGGAACTCTCATCCGGCTGCGGTTGCCTGCGCTGGAAAGCGATCACCCTCTGCAGGCTGGGGTTTACGAGGAGCGCTCCAGCACCCGCCGGTAGAACTCCTCGTACTGCGGAATGATCTTCGAGGAACAGAAACGGGCTTGCGCCACTGCTCGGCTGGCTTTCGCCATCTCCTGCAGGCGTGCATCATCGGTGAGCAACTCAATGGCGTAGCGCGCCATGGTGTCCACGTCTCCCACTTCGGCCAGGTAGCCGCTCTTTCCGTGCTCGATCACTTCCGGCACTCCACCCACGCGAGTGGCGATGGGGACAACCTGACATGCCATGCCTTCCAGAGCCGCCAGGCCGAAGGACTCCAACTCGCTGGGCATCAGCATGATGTCTCCAAGAGCGAGCTTTTCGTGGACCTTGTCCTGCTTACCCAGGAACAGGACGTCATTGTGAATTCCTTTCTGCACTGCCAGCCACTCCGCCCGGGAGCGGTCCGGACCGTCGCCGATCAGCAGCAGCTTGGAGGGAACCTTCTTGCGCACGCGGTCGAAAATCTCGATGGTATCCGTCACCCGCTTGACCGGCCGAAAATTCGACAGATGCAAAAGAATGCGCTCGCCGTTCGGGGCGTATTCCGCGCGCCGCTTTCCCGCTTCAGGGTCGCGGCAATACAAATCGCAGTTCACAAAATTGTAGATGACCTCGATGTGATTCTTCACGTCGAACTCGCGCAGTGTGCGCTCCCGCAAGTATTGGGAGATGGCGGTGACGCCATCGCTTTGCTCGATGGAAAACCGGGTGATGGGCAAGTAGGAGCGATCGAGGCCAACCAGTGTGATATCAGTGCCGTGTAGCGTGGTCACAAAAGGCAGACGCTGGCCATGAGGTTTGGCGGCCAGCATCTGGCGTGCCAGCAACGCACTCACCGAGTGCGGAATGGCATAGTGCACGTGCAGCAGGTCGAGCGCATAAAGCTCCGAGACTTCGGCCATGCGCGTGGCCAACGCGAGATCATAAGGAGGAAAGTCGAAGAGCGGGTAGCGGGAGACATCAACCTCATGATAGTGAATGTTGGGATGCAGTTCCGTAAGGCGGATGGGTTGAGCGTAGGAAATGAAGTGAATCTCATGGCCGCGCTCCGCTAGCTCCAACCCCAATTCGGTGGCGACAACCCCGCTCCCTCCGTAGGTGGGATAACAGGTTATTCCAATCTTCATCTGGGCCTTGGGAATCTTGACTGTTATGCTTCCCCATTCGATGGCAACAATGAAGGTTGGATTCAGATTTTAGCAGTGATCGAGCGGTTCTGCGGCTGCTATCCGCCCTGCTTGGCGGCTTCGCGGTTGGCGAAGCCGGTGTCCAGCTTTTGCAGGAAGTGCTGCAGCCGTTCCTGAACATGATCGTCAAGGGTTGTAAACTCTACTCCCATGCCGACACCCGGATCGCTGGTCCTGACTTTGCCCGTGGTACGAACCTTCTCCGCGTCGATCCAGAACATGAGATTAACATTGGTTCCGATAGGCAGAGGCATCAGCGTCTCAACATAACAGCCGCGGCCCCCGATGTCCGTGGCATGTGTCTGCTGGTGAGAGCGGCGGCTATCGTCGAGAGTAATTTCGATGGGGAAAAGCACTTTGTGACGGGCGAACCGGCGGCGATTCTTCCCGGTGGGCTCCGGCGCCGTGCTGCACTGCACCAGCCCCTGCCAGGGGCTTTGCTGGCCTTGCACAATCTTCACTCCAGCGTCGATTTTGTGAAAACCTGCGGCATCAGTGACCCAGACCACGCGAAACCGGGCCTTGTGCTCACCGTGTTGAACTCCGATCACGTCTCCGGCCTTCAAGGGGTGAGCGATTCCAGAGAGCAATGCGCCTTCTGTGCTGATGTTGCCCGCTTGAGCATTCTGAAAAAAAGGTCGTCCCTCCGCGTCCATTCCCCACACGCGAACAAGGATTTCGGCGTCATGACGAGGTTCTGGTCTTTTGTCCATGTCGTTCGAGGTTTGTGCCCGTTTGTGGTGCGGCTGGCACAATCATACCTTGACGCTGCCAGAGTTGAGACCCCAGATTTGACGATGGGTAATGCCCAAAGTACCTGTACATCCGGGCTGCGCAAAATTGGGGGTTCAGATCAGGTCGCCATAGGAGATCAGCTCAATGCCGCCTTCCGCCAGCAATCCGCGGGCCTCAGGCGAAGTCAGGAGTTGCAATTCCTGGCTGCGCGACTCGCGCAGCCGGGTACGTACACGCTGCAGATCCCCGTCGTTATACCCGGGATGGCAGACGAACTCCCAAGTGCCTTGGGGAAGCGTTTCCACAATATGGCGGAACAGGGGAGCGTCAAGGCTGCCCGTGGCTACAATTCCGACCGTCCCATCGGTAGTGACCATGCCGGCTTCGGCGGCAACTCGCCGGAATTTTCCTGCCAGGCTTTGCAGCAATTTCATTTTGCTGAATTGCTTCCACAACCGCGGCCGCTCCGCCAGCAAGGAGAGACGAAGCGGACCAAAGGGATTCCGCACCGCGCGCACTCCGCAGGCGCGAGCCGCCCGCAGCAATGGCCGCAGGACCTGGGGAAGAATGTGGGTGTGTTTGTGGGTATCGAGGTGAGATACATGAATGCTGGCGGACTGCAGCTTGCGGATTTGCGCAGCGATCTCGGCTTCTACCTCATCGCCTTTCAGGCGGCCACTGAGCGCGCGCAGCACGATGGCAGCCAGGCTTTCCTCAAACTGGCGGGGGTATTTGCCCATCAGAGTCGGAATCTGCCGCTCCTCCAGTACCGGGGTGCCGTCAACCAACACCACATGGCAGCCGATGCTCAGCCGGGGAGCTGATCTTGCAAGCTGGACCGCGTGATCGAAAGCCGCACCATTGGCCATAAGCGTTGCAGACGTCGCCACACCCCGTTCGTGGGCTTCGACGATGGCAGAGTTGACTCCGGGAGTCAGGCCGAAGTCGTCGGCATTAATGATCAGGCGGCGCACCGCGCCAGTTTAGCAGGGAAGAATCGGATGCTTAGGTTTCCTTCGTGCTCTTCGGTGTTCTGTCATGGGGAACTTGGCAGTGCCTGCTAGTGACAAGTTAGCGGCTAAATGCTAAGTGCCAAATTGCTTTGGTGCAGGTTGTCGGTAGCAAGTTAAAATGTCCGGTTTTTGTAGCAAATGAAATGTCCGGTTTCAAAGTTGTGCCCTCGCCGATTGGGTTGGGTTGATTTTGGGGATGGGGTT